>Ga0255751_10000035_pt1 | contig 118690 bp, 117 predicted proteins | sample 071ome_20_FD_179951 | JGI IMG/M metagenome (GOLD analysis project Ga0255751, IMG submission 179951) | Coastal salt marsh microbial communities from the Groves Creek Marsh, Skidaway Island, Georgia - 071412BT metaG (version 2) | ecosystem: Environmental > Aquatic > Marine > Intertidal zone >... | reverse complement strand
TCAAGGAACAATAGAGACGTGGTCAATAGATAAAGATGGTAAATCAGTTTTGACCGGAATAACAAGATATAACAGTGAAAAAATTTCTCCAAAAAACTTCTGGGAACCTAGTTCAGAAGCAGAAATGCTTCTTCATTCTCTTTATTCGGGTGTGGAAACAAGGATGATGTCAGACGTACCCATTGGTGTAGTTCTATCCGGTGGTTTAGATTCCAGTCTTATTGCAGCCCTGTCAAAGCAAGTTGCAGAATCTAAAGGATTAGAATGCCCTGAAGTATGGACAGTGGCTGAAGACGAGAATAATCCTGATATGATTGCAGCAATTAATGTGGCCGAACATTATGGGATGAATCATCATAAAAAAATTATAGAACCTGAAAAATTTTGGCATACATTACCAAATTTTATCTGGAGTGGTGAAGATTTAGATATCACAGTATTATTTTGGCAACCTTTATTCGAAGAAATGTCTAAAAAAGTCAAAGTTGGTATTTGTGGTCAAGGTGCCGATGAACTACATGGAGGTTACTCTAGGTATAAAGAACTCGAAACTCATGCTAAGGTTATTGACAGTCGTCTATCTGATTTTGGTAATTTTTCAATTGACAAAGAGTTGACAGGTTCCGGACAGCCTTGGATTAATGATGATATTTCTGCAAGAAGTAATTTCTCTAATATTACCAAAGCATTACAGTTTGAACTCGACCGAGGCCAATTGACAAATTTCCAGTTAAGATTGGGTGATAGGCATAGTATGGCTTTTGGTGTTGAAGCGAGGATTCCATTTTTATCTAAGGGACATAGAACAATTTCTCATGAAATACCAATAAATTGGAAAATAAATTCTGATGATGAGAAGTTAGCACTTAGATATGCTGCTAGTTTGACAGATTTGCCTAAAGATATAGTGAATCGTCCAAAGATGCCTGCAGGAACTGCAACGACTCCAAATATTATCAAAGACTTGATTTCTGAATTAACTCCGCATGCTAAAGAATGGTCAAGTGAGTATGGGAAACTATCCTCTATGTTAATGAAACAACCTGATATGGCTATCGGAATGAGAATTTTCCATGCTATGCATCTTACAGATAACGAAAAAGGATTCAGAAAAGGCTCTATCATGGATATAGTTAATGATGTGAGTGATTGGAATAGTTTCTAAATTTTCCGTCATTCTTGATTGTCATTCCCAGACTCAACTTCTATTCCTTCCATACCTACTATTTCATAGTTTGAAGGAAACATAGCTACGATTACTCCTGCAACAATACACCCTAGTGCCATAAAAAATTCTGATTGAACAATCATTAATTCCAAACCTATGACAACTAGCAATAATCCTCCTAAATTTGAAACCCATACAAGTGTTTTGAAAGTGGATAATGAAACTCCCGTACTTGTTCCTGTCCTCTTCGGTCCAAATTCTGCTCCAAACCTTACTGGGTCATCTTTTGCCATCTAATCACCTATCTATCATTATTATTGCATCTGTTGGGCATGCTAGAACACAAAGTTTGCAACCAGTACATGGATCTCTAAGCACTCTAGCCTTTTTGTTAACATCAATATTCAATATAGGACTAGACAAAGGTTTGTCATAGAGTTCTATTGCATCATCATCGCATACTATTGTACATTGGTCACATCCAATACACAATTCTTCTTTGACCCATGCTACAGTATCTTCACCTCCCTTCATTGATGCCATTTCTCCGGCCTTCAATGAATTCAACATAATCCGTATCTTGCTTTGTTGTTTCTTACGACGTTCCGCTACATCAGATGCGTCCGTCATGATAATTGCGAGAGCCTCATTCTACTCAATACTATGTTTTCTTTAGTCAGATTAATTTCTCACTAACCTCTCCGTAGATATATGGAAGAACTCTCTAATCTTGACAAGTGGTGGAAAGATCCAACGGTATTAATCAGTGCTCTTTTACCATTATCAATCTGGTTAATCATGTATATTTTTTTGTCAATTAAAGTTGCTTGGATATCATTTCCTTGTGGCTTATTAGTTGGTTTTTTCCTTTGGTTAATAGCATTAGGTTATCAAAACCCCCGGATGGCTAATGCAACTATAATTGGCGTTGCAATAAATTTGTTGTTTGCTTCAATATCTATATACTATGCTTTCTTCTAATTTATTGATTTTTAGCATTCACCTGTCTTGCCAAGAATGAAACTACATCTAGTATTTCAAAGTCATGCCTCGGATCTCCTTCAAACTTCAGACATTCGAAATGACTGACACATTTTGGACATGAAGTCAACATTACATCTGCTCCTGTCGCCTTTACTTCATCGAATCTTTGAATTCTAAGTGCTCTACTATTCTCGTTACAAGACATCATACTAGAAACACCACAGCATAGACCATCTTCTTTATTGTGTTCCATTTCCACTAAATCTACTCCCTCGACAGCCCTAACTAGTTCTCTAGGCTCTTCATAAATGTTCATCTGTCTTCCTAGCCTACAAGGGTCATGATATGTCACTGTGAGGTCTTCTTCTGTTTGTAAGTTCATATCGAATCCATTTTCTATCAAATACTCAGTTGTATGCATGACTTTCATATCATCTAATTCGTAATCCATTGCAAAAGTCTTGAAGCATTCTGCACATGAGGTAACTAGAGTATCAATACCCGACTCATCAAGTTTCTTTTGATTATACGATTTGAGTTTTTCGAAAACTTCAGTCATTCCTTGCCATTTCTGATCATGGCCACAGCATTTGAGAAAATCTCTACCTAGATAAGTCACTTCTGAACCCATGTCTTCGAATAGAGTGAATGCAGCCGTAGTTGTGTCTCCGAGATTCATTGTTCCTTCATTAACATGGCTAAATATCATTTCTTGATCGATATAATCAACACATCCAGGGTAATAGCCAACATTTGAGTCGATAGGGTAATCATCTACGCTGATGAACGATTCATCCGCATTTTCCTCAGCTTCAGCTGCTAGAACAGCTTGCAGAAGAGTGTGTGGTATTTCAGTAGCAGGTGGTCCTCCTACAATGAGACTTCTTCTAATGTCTACATATGAATCATAGTCTACAAGTTGAGGGCAAGCGTTGGTACAAGCAGTACAAGTGAGACATGAATAAAGTGGCACTCCATCATCTTCATTATTCCATGAATTATAGATAATGTTTAATTTATCACCTGCGTTAAATAGTCTGACTGGACAAGCATCATCACACAGATCACAACCATAACATTTGTTCATTTCCCATTCGTATCCTCTTGCCATACTCCTCATTAGTAAGAATACCATTGCCCCAACACCCAAACAAGGTATAAACAGGGAATAAATTAGTTTTGCATCTAGACTCTTTGGATTTTTGTGATAAGTGGGATTCTCCACCATCATGGATGTCAATTCTGAAGGTTCCATGCTTGTCTCTGACCTTAAGATAGCAGTTCCATCATCACCTAGTAATAGTGGTTGGAAAACTGTAATTGAGTAATCCATTATCATACTCACAGATGAATTCACATCATTACTGGTAGAAGTGAAATGTAATGTGTATGATTCTCCAGAATCTAAGTAAATACTGTCAGCAGAACAAGAACCATCTACTGTACTCCACAACGTGTTACTGTTAGAGTCTGTCAAAGTTAGAGTTTGTGAATGAACACCAGCATTTCTTACAGTAGTTCTAAAGTTGCAACCGATATCTGCCGGTACTCTTTCAACTCCGAAATCTTCTACATTGAAAACTTGGGTATCTGTAAAGAATATTTCCTCGATACCCGATTCTGATCCAGCAAAGGTTTCTTCACCAAAAGCGGCATTTCTCCCAGTTTCAGATGCCGAATGTTGATTCGCACCAGAATAGTCAAAGATTACTTGCTTCGTAGGTTGATAGATACCCCAGTCGACCCAATGAACAGCGGGAAGAATACAATAGTCAGCGAGGTCTTCTCCATGTGTCAGCGTTTGCCAAATTACCAAATTCTGTGAATCCTCATACGGTAAACATTCATCAGACCATTCCGCCCAAACATTCCCTTCTTCCACGTGAAGAAGTGTGTCTGAAGGCTGAGTGCGTAATTTGTCAAGTTCACTAATGTCGTCCATTGCTCCAAGGCCTCCATAATCCCAGAAACCATCTTCATATATCGGCCATGTGACGACACAGATTAGGAAGGCAGCTACTGCCGAACCTACTGCTATTTGTCTACCAATTATTGGGGTCAGTCTTGCACCTAAGGCATTAAGTCCAAATTTCCTCACTGAAAAATAAATTACAGTAAATAAGAATATTCCAGTAAGAATCCAAGGCACTGCATTGAATATTTCTGCAGTCCAAGGTTCCTGTCTTCCACAGAACAAGTATCCATGAGAATCAGCCCAACAATAATTCTTGAGATCTTTAGCATATAATTCTAGGAAAATATTTATCGAAAATACTGAGATAAACCATACGTGAGCAAGGTATACTGCTCCAGCAGTTGCGAACCATGGGTCTTCAACACCTCTCTTTTCTCTACCAGGTAAAAATGGTGGAAGTGCAAGAATTCCTACTGGGATGCCTGTAATTGCAGCCCCCCACCAAGCAGCGTTCCAGAATATGTATTCTGCACCAAAAAATGCTCCAATTGGTCCGGCAGGAATTGTATATGAAGGAAGATATTCTCCCCATCTTAGATATCCATAAGAAAATAATACATACCAGTCAGGGAATACGAAACCAGCTTGCGCAAAAGGATCAGCAGCACTGTGTAACGGAGGAGGTATTAACCAACAATAGTATGCCAAAGTTGCAATCATAGATGCAAAAATAATTGTGTCTCTAAGAACTTCTGATGGCCAAAATGGGTGTCCCATGTGTGGCCTTCTTCTTTCTTGGTCACCTTCGATTAAGCTATCTCTTTCGCTGACATAAACGTCCGCTATTCTGCCGAATCTTTCTATTATACCCATTCAAAATACCTCCTAATGTGGCTCCGCAATTCCTTGAACCCAGACGATGAATAAATGTGCAATAATTAGAGTAGTCACAATCACTGGCAAAATAAATACGTGAAGGAAGTACATTCTAGTAACAGTTTGACCAGAAAGTGAGGTTCCAGCGAACAACGCTTTAGCAACCCATCCGCCAATTAGAGGTGTAGCTGTAGCCATATTTATTCCGATTGTAGCGGCACCAAATGCTAGACTGTCCCATGGCAGTAGGTATCCTGAATAGCCGAAGAAAATTGTAAAGAACATTAATGCTACACCAATTAGCCAGTTCAATTCTCTAGGATTCCTATATGCTCCTGTGAAATATACTCTACACATGTGTAGGAAAACTGCAGCAACCATGAAATGTGTAGTCCAATGATGAATTGATCTGATGATGTAGCCAAATGGTAGTTGAGTCATTATAAATTCCATTGATGAATATGCTGGCGTAGGATCACCTTCTCCGCCCGGGACATAATATAATCCTAGTACCGTACCAGTAATTACTAGTATGATAAATGCAAGGAATGATATTCCTCCTAAACAGTAGAGTGGATACCAGTACCAAATAATCCTCAATTTGTATTTCTCAGCATGGGTCAATGGCATTTGTCTATGCATACTGTGATATGCATTTTTACTCATACCCCAATAATCTTGGATTCTAAATCTCGTATCTAGCCAAGAAAAAGCCCACAAAAAGGTCTTCTCTGCCAATCCCATTCCTGAAGCATTAGTTTCTACAGCTCTGAGAATATCTTTCCTAGGCATATCGTCTCTCTCTTTTCTAAGAGTGAATGCAACTAAGATCACTACTATTGCTATAAAAAACCACAAAAACCAAAATTGTATCATATTTTTCACCTCATGCGCAATATGCATACCAGTCTACGAAATCTGGTAAAGCTTCTATCATGTCTCCATTAAGTACGAATGGTATTAATGGCATCCCATTAGGAGAAGGTCCTCCGACTTTTCTAATTCCTATGTAGTCAAAAGGGGTCCCTCTGCTCATACTATTTTTCTCTATAGCGGTAGGGTCGAATCTACTTGAATGGCAAATACAGAACAGTTTGTTACCTCCTGATTCTGTTCCTCCTGCTTCCCAAGTATCGTTTGTATAATCATTAGCAACTAGTTGCCAACCTGGGATACAACATAGATGAGGGCACCTTGAGAATACTATAATCAGATTATCATGAATCGATAAAGGCGAATATTCTGGTTTCTCATCCACTTCATATCCTGAACCTACATATTTTCCACCATCACTGTAACCCTCCAAGAATTGGAATCTTGGTTTGTTTGATGCGGGAGCAGAAGTCTTGTTTTCTTCATGTGGTACGTAAATAACATTGACCGGCATACCTGACCAAACTCCTTGTGCTCCAGCCATTCCTGTATTGCTACTGGCAGCAGCTTGAACGAAGGAATCATAGCTCATTGGCTCAAGGTGCCTGTCTCCATACCAAACGGAATCTTCAGCACCTGTTGGAACCCAAAACCTTACTGCAGTATCTCCGCCTCCAGAGTCTGCTTGCCCCATCAATAATGATGCAAAACCTATGCTTCCAAGACTCGCCAATGTAATGCCTCCCGCAGCAGTATTGAATGAATATCTTAGAAAATCTCTACGATCGATAAGTTTCGACTCCTCGACTCTAGAATCTTCATTCTCCGAAATAGGACGTAATCTAAAATTCCTGCTCATATTATCTACACCTCATATTTTTTCCATCCTTCAGAATCGTTTGAAGTGATATATTTATTTCTTCTGTGCTTAATAATAACTAAATCAGGCATTACAAATCTGAGATAAACAATGCCCATAATTATCAGCGTTGTTAATGTCATCGCTAAAAATAAAGATAATAATTGTTGATCCCAGTGGTTGTATAATCCATAGCTTAGTGAGCCTGCCCAAAAGAGAGTCCATACAATGCCCCAAAGACCTAGTAGTACAACTATTATTGAATCTCCTGCGGGAGACAGACTCGACCTTACGACAGTTCCAGGTACTGGGTCATTGAAGACTCCATGGTCAATTGCAGAAAGATAGTTTTCTTCTGAAAGCTCAACACCTTCAAGTGCAGTACGAGCATCTTCTACAGATACTTTCCCTTTCTTGACTTGCTTGAGTAATTCTAAAACAACATCATCTCTCATATCTGGTCACCTCTCCTTTCGTGTTTGATTCTTAACCTAAGTAGATTCGATCTTCCTTTGTAGTTTCTAGAGAATCCATATCTCAAGAAGAATCCGCAGAAGATGATGACTATAATTACAGCAAAGAATCCTAGTAAACCTAACCAATGAGCTCTAAGTGCTGCTCCCATGTGGTGTAAATCAACATGTTTTTCTTTAGGTGCCGGTGGTTCAATTTCGCCATTACCTGAAAACAACATACGAGTTTGACCATTGTCTGCCCCTTCGTCTAAAGTGACTGTAAGCCTATTCCATCTGTCTAAAGCTGATGGGATTGCATCTCCGTTGACTGTATTACCTGCAATCCAGAAGTTAACAGGTCCATTGCCTGTTTCAGGTGCAGTCCAAACAAAGTTCCATTTTCTGTCTTCAGTTTTTGAGCCAGAATCTGTGTGAGTCAATGTACTCCCTTCATCTTCCCAATTTTGGACATGTGATTCAAAACCAACACCTGCAGAAAGAGTTCCTTGTGTCACTCTCATGGCAAAGCCTCCTGTCTGAGCTCCACCTATTTCTGCACCTCCAATCAATTGCAGAGTCATCGGATAGGATTTACCTGCTTCATAATGGTATGGAACGTGATCCAAAACTACAGTGACTGAATTATCCGGTTCTTCAGCATGGCAAGTACAGCCGGCTAGAGCCACATCCCCTTCCCCATCGGAATCTCCTCCAATGCCTGTGTGGTATGCTTGTGTTGTAGTTGCTAAAAACAGCGCTAATACACCTAAAACCAAGGTCCGACGGCTGACGCGATTGATGTTGTTCATATCTCACACCTATGGACATACCTCGCCACCTGAAAGAGGGATATTAACCTTCCAGTTTGGTGCCTTCGTAGTTACATAATTTAATCTTCATTTTAGGCAGTCAAACATCAATAAAACTCAAACCAAAAGTAATCCTCCGAGACCTGTATGTCGGAACACCCATGGAAGAATATTTACAACCTTTCTACTGACCAATTAAATGATCTTGATGAAGCAGAAGATATGATAGAAATGATGGATTTGACCAAGGCAGAAACAATCTTATTGAAGATGTACAAAGAGGATCCTAGATGCGTTCCTGTACTGAATGTTTTGGCTCACATGTATGGGAGACATTTGTCTGATTTTGAATCAGCAATTAAATTTTATAATTTGGTTTTGGATATTGAACCAGATAATGCTTGGGCAAGAGATGAAAGACGGAAATATAGTAGATATTTGTCTTATGATTGAATTATATTAAACACTAGTTATCTTTCTGAATGCTATGGAACAAGGTGCTCTGCTAATTGTCGGCGTCGGTGGTCTCGGCTCTATTTGGGCAGAAAGAGCCCATTCTAGATGTTCTAAATTTTCAGAGCTATTACTTATTGATGCTGATGAGAACACATTTAATGGAAGTTCTGAAGCACATTGCCTACATCTTGATGCATCTGGTGAAGCCAGAGGTGCAGCCGCACTGCCGATGTTAGCTCAACATAGATTAAGTGAAGGAGTGAAGGAAATACAACCGCTATTAGACAAAGCAGAATTAGTCGTATTGATGACTTGCCTAGGAGGAGGAGTAGGTTCAGGAGCATCTTCAGAATTTTCGAGACTCGCTAAAGAATCAGATTGCTTAGTTGTTTCAATTGTAGGTTTTCCTTTTGCTGAACAACCAATCAGGTATCACTTAGCCGAACAATCATATCCTGAATTAGATGAACATTCAGATATTTGTATCAAGGTTAGCTTAGAGAGGCTATCATGGCAATCTAAAGAAAGAAAGCTCGACTGGAAGAAAGGAGCAGGATGGATAGAAGAACTAGTCGAAGGTTTACTTTCTACGTTTGCTAAAGTTGGAAAAATCAATCTTGATTTAATGGATTTCAGAACTATTGTTGGACATTCAGGGCAGGCCACAATTTTAGTCGGTTCTGGTACTACAAGTTCACTATCGGATGTAGTTAAAACCGCTCTTAGATCGCCACTTTCAGATTTGAATGTCGAAGGTGCTAAGGGATGTTGGATACAGGTTGAGGGCGGCCAAGATATGACAATCTATCAACTTAATACAGTCGCTGAAGAATTCATCTCTCTATTGGATGATGATTGTCAAGTTCTTCTTGGTGCACGTTCTAGTGATGAGATGTTAGGGCGTATCAGAATAGTAGCCGTCGTCAGCGGGTTGTAGGAAATCTTCGAACCGTTTAATTCGTTAAGTATAACTTTCTCCCATGTATTGTGCCCAAAGTCAAAAAGTCTGCTAGAGGAAAACATCGGTGGGTAGGTTTCCAACTTGATTTTGTAGGCATGTCAAGGAATAAATGTGAAGATTTTCTTTCGGATACTACACAAAATATTCCTGTGAAACTTTTTGATTACAAGAAGAAAGAATCTGTATATTATGGTATTCTAAAGGTCCCATTAGAGCATTATCTGAGTGTAAAAGAAATGCTTAATCAACAAGACAATTGTAAAACTCTGACCTCCTCAGGTAAGATAAAATTAGTCCGTGAAAGGTTGGGCTTAAAATAGCCATTTTAGTTTCTCAAAATCTTCAACTTCCTGATTACTATTATGATTAAATTTAATTAGTTTTCCACTGTTACTAATCCCAGTAACTCTAATTTTCTTTTTATCTGATTCTAACGAATAACCTCTAGATAGTAACCTCGAAAGACCTCTCCATGATTCAATTTCAATCTGATCTGGTGGAGGGAAATTGTTCAATAATTTATGCTCTTCAAATAGAGATGATAAGCTTGAATCAATCATTTTAATGAGCTCATGCTTCGTTATATCTGGATTATTTTTCTTCCATCCTGCAGTTTTTACTTGGTCTATTTTTTTAGATGAATTGTTGATTCCAACTCCAATTCTCAGAAAATCTTCTTTATTATCCATTTCAACTAATATGCCTCCGAGTTTCTTCCCCGAACTATCTAAGATATCGTTAGGCCATTTACAGAATTGACCCAATACATTTGCAATCCTTACTCCAACAATAATTTGTAGAATTCCAGGTTCCATTTTGTCTAAGATAGACTTCCTGATATTCCAAGTGCCAGCAATATCTTTACTATTTGATTTCCAAATAGAACTTCTCCTACCTCTACCTTTTATCTGATTGTTAGTTAAAATTCTTTGCCAACCTTTCGGTGGTAATTTTTTTGCCTCTTCCATGGTTGTATCGCACTCATCGATAAATGTCGGAAGAACTCCTTGACCGGGTTTCCAATATCCTACAATTTCTAATTTTTCATCGTGAATCCAAGATTCCTTTAGAACTCTGTGAGACCAACCAGATTTTGTCCAATATTCTGTGTTACTGGGGCTAAGAGGGTATTTCCTCTGTAGTAAAATTACTAATAAATCTGGTTCTAAAATTGAAACGTTTTCTTCTAAAAAGTCTACTAACTTATGACCCCAGCCGTCTCCTTCTAAATCGGACAGGGATACTTCTTCGATCCAATCTAATCTTGGTTCACCTATTGATGGCGGATTGAGGTATGGTAAGTTCCAAAATAATAGTTTAGTGTTCTTTGGAATATTAAACTCATTATCGCCTAATCCGCATTCTGTAAAATTAATTTTATCTGCTACTGAAGCAGAGTGAGAATTTTCTTTTGCCGCAGAAATCGCAAATGGATTCACGTCACAGGATTCCACCATCCAGTTATGTTTTGCTAACGCTATACTCAGTAAGCCCGAACCACATCCGATTTCCATTGCAATCCCATTGGGGTTCAGTTTTTCTAAAATTTCCATCATTAACATCGAGTCTTCTCTGGGGGGATAAACCGATTTAGGGATTCTAAGAGATACAGTCTCTCCATTGTGCAGACTTAATTGTACTTTTTTGACTTCGGTTATTGGATTATTTTTTTCACCCAAGTTCATAGATTTAATCTCCTTTTTCGCTATTTTTTTTCAAAACGTTTATGTCTGACTGCTCTGCTTTGAGGTTGCCGATTGGGAACTCCTAACCTGCACCCCCCGTCCAGTGGTAGCCATGCCTCTACCATCAGATTCATAAATACCCCCTCAGTCCGGCGACAGCCCAGCATATGCTATGGGCCTGTGACATAGTCGAGGATAGTATCAAAATAATCTAATTATTTGATGCTGAGAAGTCCTTTTCTTGCTCGCAAGCCCATGTTTTTTGTTGGATGATGGTGTTTGATGTGGCAGTAAAAAGTTCAACGAAAAAGAGATTAATGGAGCTGGGTGTCTCAGAAGAACATGCCCATAGACTTGCTGACGATGCCAACATGGATGCAATCAAGAGAATGACTGTAGACCAAGTTGCTAAGAAAGTTGGTTTGGAAACTGGTGATGACGAGTTAGAGAACATCATGGGGATCATTCGGGAACAAATGGCTTCAAGGAAAAGGAGTCGAAGTGGAAGAATTACAATTTCAAGAAAGTCTATTCTTGATGATGATATACCACAAGGAGAGGATAGATTCAATGTTCTCAATCACTTCTTAGTTCCACACCATGAGCTCGTCCCTGTCGAACAAGAGGAAGCACAACTTGCTCCATGGGATATGTTACAAACAGAATATGATGGCACTACCAGGTTAGCAAAAGAATTGCTCCCTAAGGTTCTAATCACAGACCCTGCAATTCAAGCAATCAAAGAATTAGAGGAATTAAACAATTCCGAACTTCCTGCTGGTTGGCTAACAAACAGAGTTGTAAAAATTATCAGATATAGTAGGTCTGCAGGTTCTAGTACTGCTTTCCGTCTAATTGTGGAGAGTACTTAGGAGTTGAGTGTATGAAAGAAATTGTAGAAAGTTATTTTCAAAGAAGAAGTTTAGTTAATCATCAATTGATGTCATACAATGACACAATACTTGGTGGTGAAGGACGGAAAAGTCGTATGGAACAAATAGTTCGTAACATTCGTGTTGGTACCGATGAACCAGTTGATTCAATACCCGGTGGCAAAGATGGCGGAGGTGCCATTAAACTAGACGTGTTAGAGAGGGAAATTTATGTTCGTTTGAAAGGATTGAGACTTGGAAATCCGACTATTAGAGAGGCCAATGGCGCAGAACACCCTGCAACTCCTTTGGAATGCCGTATTAGGAAATTGACCTATTTCTCGCCAATCTATATGGATTTCGTTATCTATCGAGATGATATTCCTCCTGAGCCCGGACAAACACATGGATCTGTAGAAGAATCAAGTGTCCACATTGGGAATCTCCCAATTATGGTTCGTTCTGCACGATGTAACTTACACCCTGATCATATAGCAGGTACTCAAGATTCACCTAGGAAATTATCTCCTTACACATCTGCTGATGATGCTGAATATCATGAAACTCTTTTGAGAAAGTTCGGTGAAGATCCGATGGATCCTGGAGGTTACTTCATAATCAACGGTACAGAGAGAGTCCTAATTTCTATGGAAGATCTGGCTCCTAACAGAGTCACAGTTGAGAAGAATAAAAAATATGCTCATGAAACAGAGGTAGCAAAGATATTTTCCCAGAAAGACGGTGTTAGAAAACCTCTCAATGTAGAAAAGAGAAGAGATGGAATGCTAATGGTAAAGATTCCTAGTGCAGGTACTGCTGCTATTCCTGTGGTTCTACTGATGAGGGCCTTAGGGATGGAGAATGACAGAGAGATTTTCGCAGCTATTGCAGGTCCAGTAGAAGCAATGAAATATACTGTAGCAAATCTTAACGATGTTAAGGATAATGAAGAATATGGTGTAGAGAATACTGAAGAAGCAATTGCTTGGTTAGAGAAAAAATTTGCACATGGTCAACAGAAAGAGTATCGTGAATCTAGAATACAGAATATGTTGGACAAAGAACTATTGCCTCACCTAGGTGCTACTAGTGAAGCACGTGAGAAGAAAGCAATTTTCCTTGGCAGGATAGTCCGTCAAGTTTTAGAAATGGCAATCACTAATAGAGATCCTAATGACAAAGATCATTATGCTAACAAGAGAGTGCGCCTTGCTGGTGATTTGATTGAAGATTTATTCCGTGTTAGTTTACAGCAATTAGCTCGAGATCTTAAGTATCAACTGGAAAGACACCATAACAGAAAAAGAGATTTGAAAATTAATGCTTGTTTAAGACCTGATGTTCTGACTTCAAAAATTATGCATGCATTAGCCACAGGTAACTGGGTTGGTGGCCGTTCAGGAGTCAGCCAATTATTGGATAGGACGACTTACCTAGCTGCATTATCTCACATGAGAAGAGTTACTAGCCCATTAGTCAGGAGTCAACCTCATTTCGAAGCGAGAGATCTTCACCCAACTCACTGGGGTAGACTATGTCCAAACGAAACTCCTGAAGGACAGAACTGTGGGTTAGTGAAAAATGCCGCACAAATGATCGATGTTTCCGAAGAAGTCGCTGAATCTGAGGTCAAAGAACTACTCAAAGAAGCAGGAGTAGATGATTCACCTGCTGGTTGGGCCGATGGTTCAAGAATTCACGTTAATGGTGATATTTTTGGTTTGCACAAGAGACCTAATAAATTGGTTTCTCAGTTCAAACGCCGCCGCCGCTCTGGAAGAATCAGGCCAGAAGTAAGTATTAGGCACGATTCTGAGAACAAAGATGTATACATCAATACTGATAGAGGTAGAATTTTAAGACCTCTGTTGGTATTAGAAGAAGGAAATCTAGTTTTAACCAAACGTACTCTTGATGGCTTAAGAGCAGGTGAACTTACGTTCAATGACCTAGTGAATACTGGAGTAATTGAATGGGTTGATGCTGAAGAAGAAGAAGATTTGTTAGTTGCACCTAGGCCATTCGATTTACCAGAGTTCTCTCCAAAATATTCTCGTCCGATTAACCCAGCTAAAGTTGAGTGGATAAATCTTGGAGATATGAAAAATAAGAAAGAGGCCAAATTAAGTGCTGAAGTTCAGTTACCCAATGGTGAAACTGTTACAGAAGAGTTCTCAGTTCCTCTGAACTATTATCAAGAAGATATTGAAAAGTTAACAGCTCAACAAACTAAACAGAATAAGGTATTTGTGTATACTCACGTTGAAATTGATCCACAATTAATTCTTGGAGTTTGTGCATCTCTGGTTCCATATCCTGAGCACAATTCTACTCCTAGAGTTACTGGAGGTACTGCTATGGTCAAACAGAGCCTCGGTCTCCCAAGTTCAAATTATCGTCTACGTCCAGATACCAGAGCACATATCATGCATTATCCTCAACAATCGATTGTTGGAACTAGAGCAATGAAATCTACAGGATTTAAACAAAGGCCGGGAGGTCAAAACTTCGTTGTTGCTATCATGAGCCATCATGGCTACAACATGCAAGATGCAGTGATTATGAATCGAGCATCAGTTGAACGTTCACTTGGCCGTTCATCTTTCATCAGAACATACAATGCAGAAAATAAGAGATTCCCTGGTGGGCAGGAAGAAAGAATTGAAGTTCCAGGAACCGGCTTAGACGAAATTAAGGGATTAAAATCATTCAATAGTTATTCTCACCTTGAGAGAGATGGTTTACCAGTTCCCGAAGAATTTTTGACTAGTGGAGCTCCTGACGCCAAAGTACTAGTAGGTAAAACAAGTCCTCCAAGATTCCTTGAAGAATCTGCTGGGGCGTTCTTACAAGCCCAGGAACGTCGCGAATCTTCGATGATGGTTAGAAATGGCGAATACGGATGGGTGGATAATGTATTCGTAACCGAATCTCTTGATTCTGGAAGATTAGTCAGAATCACACTAAGAACTAACAAGATCCCAGAATTAGGAGATAAATTTGCTTCTAGACATGGTCAAAAAGGTATTATCGGAAGACTGGTTGATGAGGAAGATATGCCATTTACCGTGAATGGTGTCGTCCCTGATGTCTTGATTAATCCACATGCTATCCCGTCAAGGATGACTGTGGCCCACGTTTTGGAAATGATTGGTGGTAAAGTTGGTTCAATGGAAGGACGTCAAATTGATGGTACAGCGTTTACCGGTGAAAAAGAAGAATCTTTGCGTTCAGGACTTTTACGAAATGGATACAACCACACAGGCAGAGAAATTATGATTAGTGGAGAGACTGGTGAGGAGTTCCCTGCAGATGTGTTCGTTGGTGTAATTTATTACCAAAGGTTACATCATCTTGTTAGCAGTAAATTACACGCTAGAAGTCGTGGAAGAGTTCAGATTCTTACTAGACAACCTACCGAAGGACGTGCACGTCAAGGTGGATTGAGATTTGGTGAGATGGAGCGTGATTGCTTGATTTCTCATGGTGCATCAATGGTGATTAAAGATCGTTTACTTGATGAATCTGATGGTTGGAATCTAATGGTCTGTAATACTAAAGGCTGTGGTCACATAGCCTACTTCGATTGGAAACGAAGAACTACAGTTTGTCCTGTTTGCGGGGATAGAGCGGACGTTCATAATGTACAAACATCATATGCATTCAAGCTTCTTTTGGACGAAATGAAAAGTCTCGGGGTTGCTATGAGACTTGAACTGGAGGACAGAAAATGAGTGCTAGAGACGCAGCGAAAATCCCTAAGAGGATTCAATCAATAAAATTCGGACTGTTAGAGCCAAATGAAATTCGTAAAATGTCAGCTGTTGAAGTAAAGACCGCTGACACATACAGGGATGATGGTCATGCATACAAGCAAGGTTTGATGGATCCTAAAATGGGTGTTATAGACCCAGGAGTCAGGTGCGAAACCTGTGGAAATAAGCATGAAGAATGCCCTAGCCACTTTGGACATATAGCATTAGAATTACCTGTAATGCACATTGGATTTACTGATTTAATAAAAATGGCATTGAAGTCTACATGTAATTCCTGTAGTAATATTTTGTTACATAGTCAGGCTAACTCTCACCCTCTAGATCCAGAAAAATCCGAACAAGATTATTATCGAGATAGAGTGAAGGACGTGATGATTAAACATGGCGTTGGTTCCAGGGAATTTAAGAAAATAATCAAAGATATAGAAAAAGAATGTTCTAGTAAAAAGAGAACAATTTGTATGCATTGTGGTTCTGAACAAGGGAAAATTATTCTTGATAAACCTTCGACATTTAAGGAAAAGAAAGAAAATAAGGGAGAACATAAGTTGAATGCTCGAGATATCAGGGAATGGTTGGAAAGGATTCCAGATGAACACTTATTATTCATTGGAATGGATAAAGATTCTAGCCGCCCAGAATGGACAATCATGAAAGTACTCCCCGTTCCTCCGATTACAGTAAGGCCCTCAATCACGCTAGACAGTGGTGATCGTTCAGAAGACGACTTGACTCACAAGTTAGTAGATGTTCTAAGAATCAATCAGAGACTCAGGGAAAACCGTGATGCTGGAGCACCACAATTGATTGTTGAAGATTTATGGGAATTGTTGCAGTATCATTGTACTACTTATTTCGATAACCAAACAAGTGGAATTCCTCCAGCGCGTCACCGCTCTGGAAGACCTTTGAAGACCCTTACACAACGTCTGAAGGGTAAAGAAGGAAGGTTCCGTTCCAACTTATCAGGTAAGAGAGTGAATTTCTGTGCTAGGACCGTAATATCTCCAGATCCTAATTTAGGTATTAACGAAGTAGGTATTCCTGTTAAAACTGCTAAAGAACTGACAGTTCCTGTAAGAGTTACTAACAGAAATAGAGAACAATTACGACAGATGATTTTGAGAGGTCCAGATGTCCATCCAGGTGTTAATTATATTATTAGAGGAGATACTCTAAGAGTCAGAATTACTGATAGGACGAAGTATATTTGGGCTGGATTCAGATGTATGAATTCTGACTGCCACTCAGGTAGTGAGGATGAGCCTTATTCAGGTTACAGGCCGGACTTAAATCAAGTTCTCCCTGCCCCCAATTTCCTTCCTGGCTTGGAACTAAAGAGGCAAATGAGGCGTAATTCAATTGGTGATTTAGAAGAAGAGTGGGGAGTTGATTTAGAGAAGACATTGTGTAACCTGAGAGGTGAAGAAAGTGAAGGTCCAATGAAAGGACAAAATCTTCCTTCAGATGATCCAAGAGCTTTGATACACAGTAGATGGGCATGGGAACATTCCAATCCTGATGATGAATATCCTGAGCATTTGGAAGTTAACTGTCCACATTGTGGTAGCCCATCAGTTGAAGACGAGTATGGGGAATCATACCGGACTGATGTAGAAGACAGATTGAGTACAATTGACAGAGACGGAAATCCAAAACCTGGTGTTGTCATTGAAAGGCACTTGATAGATGGAGATGTTACCATATTCAACCGTCAGCCATCATTACACAGAATGTCGATGATGGTTCATGAGATTAGAGTTATGGAAGGAAAGACCTTCAGATTCAATCTGGCTGATTGTACTCCTTACAACGCTGATTTTGATGGAGACGAAATGAATCTTCACGTAATCCAATCAGAAGAGGCTAGAGCGGAAGCTAAAATCTTGATGCGTGTTCAAGAACACATTATCACACCTAGATATGGAGGTTCTGTTATAGGAGGAATTCATGACCATATATCCGGTTCTTATCTATTGACACATGGCAAGAAGCTTCTTCCGGAAAAATTGGTAATCGAGATTCTCGGATCTGTAGCCTGGGATGGTGATTTACCTGAATTGAGAGAAGAGGATGGGGTCAGAGGATATCGAGGTTCTGATGTTTTAAGTTTGATTGTACCCGAAGGTTTTAATCTGGAATATACAAGTAGATCAGGTGATCATGTACAAGTCTCTGACGGTAACGTTAGCGGAACGATTGACAAGAGAGGTATTGGAGCTGAAGACGGTAGATTACTCGATGCAGTTGTTCAAACTCATGGTTCAGAAGTGGGCGCAGAATTCATCAATAGGATGACAAAAATGACTATTGCTATCTGTACTGCAATGGGCTTCACAACAGGAATTGATGATGAAGATCTACCACCTGAAGCTAAAGCTGCTATTGCTGAAATCAACCATAAAGCTAGTGAAGATGTGAATGTAGAATTAGAAAAATTCGGTAAGGATGGTCGTAGATATGAAACAAGGCCAGGTAGAACTGCTGAGGAAACTTTAGAAGAAAATATTCTAAACATATTAGACTCAGGTAAAGCTGAATCTGGTAAAGTTGCTAAGGAAGCTCTTGGAGACGATAACTCTGCAGTTCTGATGGCGACATCAGGTGCAAGAGGTTCTATGGATAACTTAGCAATGATGGCAGGTTCCATAGGTCAACCTAAAGTTAGAGGTAAAAGATTAGAAAGAGGATATCAAGAAAGAGTCTTGCCTCACTTTATGAGAGGTGTCAAAGGAGCTCAAGAGAAAGGTTTCGTATCTTCCTCATTCAAGAGGGGTCTTGAACCTACAGAGTTCTTCATGCTTTCAGTTTCTGGTAGAGAATCCTTAGTCGATACAGCGGTCCGTACTTCTAAGTCCGGATACATGCAACGTCGATTAATTAATGCGATGGATGATTTGAAGGTTGCAGACGACCATATGCGTTCTGTTAGAAATACTGCTGATAGAATAATTCAGTTCGAATACGGAGAAGACAAAGTTGATCCTGCAAGAAGCAGAAAGGGGGAACCTTTCGATGTAAACCAAGTTTTAGATGATGCTTTGGGGGGTGCTAAATAATGGTAGTAAAGAGTGCAACAAAGAAGAAATTGATGGACTTAGGAATTGAAGAAGAATATGCCCATAAACTTGCAGATGATAAAAAATGGGATGATGTTAAAGTTTTAACTTCCTCACAAATTGCTCAGATATGTGGTACTGACTCCGGTACTGCGACAAAAATCTTCGAAGTAATGGCTGGCTCATCTAAAGCTGCTCAAAGAGCAGCAGCAAGAATTGATAAGACATTATTACGCAGAAAAGCTCTGAGGAGAAGTAGAACTTCCAAGAGAACGGCTCTACCAATCCAAACTTATGATACCGATTCTAAAATGGTACAAATTTTAAGAGATGTAGATGTCGAATCAGAAATTTATTCTAAATTAACAGATGCATCTGTGGAATTGAATACTCCAATGTCTCCTAGAATTATAAATGACCTTGTTGAAGCTTTAATTGCTAGGGGTGAAACAAAAATTACACCTGCGAAAGCTAAGAAAGTAGTGACTTCAGCAAATGAGCATCTCAAAGGATCTAGAGTTGATCCCCACGAGGCTGTGGGAATTACTACTGCTCAATCAATTGGAGAACCAGGGACTCAAATGACCATGAGAACATTCCACTATGCGGGTGTTGCTACTGTTAACGTCACACAAGGTCTACCTAGAATTATTGAGATTGTTGATGCTAGAAAGATTCCAAAAACCCCTACAATGAGGATTTATCTCGATGAGAATAATGCTAAAGGGAAGCCACTTAGAACTAATCAAAAACTAGTTCAGGAAATTGCAGCTGGGCTTGAAACTACAACTACACGTGATATAGCAAGTATTGATGTAGATATTACTCAGAGACACATTATTCTTTCGTTGAATAATGCAAATCTTCGAGTTAAGAAAATGAATGGAGCCGAGGTGCGAGATAAATTATCTAGGGCATTAAGATTATTTGTTCAAGCAGATAATGATGACAAGCCTAAAACTCTGAAAATTATTCCAGGCGTTACTAAAGAGGAAGAACTCGCAACTCTGTCTACAGATCCACCAACATACACGGCTCTTCTACAATTAGAGGAGAAAATTAAGAAATTGAGATTGAAAGGACTTCCTGATATTATGAGAGCAAATGTTCAGGGACCAAACGCTGAAACTGGAGAGTACTATATCTCAACTATCGGTTCAAATTTATCTAAAGTTAGTGAGTATGCTGGCGTAGATAGGTCGAGAACATACACGAACAATATTACTGAAATACATGATTATCTAGGTATTGAAGCAGCACGTCAATCAATAATCAATGAAATGCTTTTGACATTAGAAGGTGCAGGACTTGATGTTGACGTTAGACATCTGCTAATGGTTGCTGATGTAATGACTAGTGAAGGAGAAGTTCGAGCTATAGGTCGGCACGGAGTTAGCGGTACTAAGCATAGTATACTTGCGAGATCTGCATTCGAAGTGACAGTAACTCATCTTCTAAGAGCTGGAATAATTGGTGAAAGAGATGAATTAAAGGGTGTTACTGAAAATATTATTGTTGGTCAACCTGTTGCTTTAGGTACTGGAAGTGTTGATTTATTTTATATTCCAGAGGATGCATAAGGAGGAATTTAAATGGATTTAGCAAGACAATTAAAACAAGGAATTAGTACAGGAAATTTACTTTTCGGACAACGTCAAACAAAAAGCGCTTGTGCCAAGGGAGACGCACGTATGGTCTTAGTAGCCGCAAATTGTCCTAAGGAATATATTTCCGATATCAAAGAAAATCATCCTGATGTGACTCTTCATCAAGTTAATCTAGTGAATAGGCAATTGGGAGCTGCCTGCGCTAAACCATTCCCAGTTAGCGCAGTTTGTGTTTTAGACCCTGGACAAAGCGAATTATTATCACTTTCAATGAATGTTTGATTTATTCTCAATAGTTAACTTTTGACATTTTTTCTATATTTTTTATAGTTCTTTTGAAGTGTCACATGTTCTCCGCACAACATGGAAGAAATAGTTCGAGCCATTCTTAAATCTCGAACGGTAAGCCTTGAATCTGTCTCAGACAAATATGATATTTATGGTTTCAAATGTTTAGGTAAAGCAGAGAAATTGTTGGATATAGATGATGTTAATGGTTCTTCAGTTTACATCTGGCATGTGAAGAATGACATATTGTCAGTCTCAAAAAATGAAATTGAAAGATGGGCAATAGACGCTCCAGGTACTCGTCATTGGATACTTAGTGAAAGGAAAATTCCTGAATTCATTCTACAAAGTCTACCCAAGGATTTCAAAGTCATCTTTTGGGGGCCAGAAAAATTATCCAGATGGGTTGGAGAATCAGTTCTAAGAGGTGAATTGGTCGTTAAATCTTCAGATATTGAAGAACTTCCAATACTAGATAATATAACTGAATATACAGAAAATTATGGAGATAAAGAGGTTCTAACATTAAAACCACTCATTAGTTTAGACGATTGGCTAAAAACTGAACCTTCTGGATCGTTTAATTCAATACCAGTATATATTTTAGTTAAAATATGGAGGATTAATGGTTTCGTGGTTGGTCCTGAATCAATTGAAGAAAATAAAAAATGGGTATTAGTAGAAGATCCATGGATGGAAAAATTATACCATTTTAGAAATGAAGATTTACTGTTAAATCCTCCTGAACTACAAAAAATAATTCCATCTGATAGTAATTGGCTTTCAATTAAATCACTTAAAGAAAGACTCAAACCGATTCTTGATTACAGGAAAAAAGAGAACTTGTCTACTGCAACAGATTTGGTAAAATCAACTATGCTTGAATGGTGGAGGGTTGACATTCAGTCATTGGAATTAGAATTTGAATATGCCCAAATACCTGCGTGGATGATTAATTTTGAAGATGGTGAACAAAAAATATTACACAGTCAAAGTGGTAAAATTTACCAAAAATAATTAATTTCTCTGTAATGCCATTAATTCGTCTGTTGAGAGTGTGTCACCCGACATCAACCTAGACATCAAGTCAGTGACTTCTAATTTGCTACTATCATCATCATCTGTATCTTTCTCTTGTGCATTCATTGCCTTGAACAGGTCCTGAATTGAATGAATACTTCTTAATGAAACAACATATTTGTTATGTAATAGATCTGCTTCTCTTTTTGAACGAATCACTCCTTCTTGTGATGAATTCGCTTTTGCTCTAAGTCTATCGACTTCTTCAGACAGTTCAATCATTAAATCATGTGATTCTTGAGCAGTAGTTACTGCTTCCTCAACCAATTTATGTGCTTCTTCTTGAGATTTCGCGGCCTTTCTAATTTCTGATTCTAATTCCGAGAACTTATTTTCCTTCTTTTGTTGTCTGACTTCTTTCAATTCTTGATGTAACTTCTTCATCTGCCTTTCAAAGTTCCTCTCTTTTCCTTGAAAATGTCCATAATTAAACTTTTTATCCATCTTTTCAATATCATTTCTAATTGCTCTTTCATTTCTTTTCCTATCCTTTTTTTCAGCTTTATTCTGCGTTTCCATAGGTTTCTTTTCTTGTAGTTCTGCTCGTAATTGCTTCAAAACGGTAGATCGTTCTGCTCGGATTATTTTTAATTCTTTAACTTTGGAATTCGCTTCATCTCGAATGACTTTCTGATTCTGGACTTCTGTAATCAATTCCTTAACTTGCCTATTAATTTCATTTCTTTCTATCAAATATTTTTTAACTTTTGAATTCCAACTATCTCGATCTTCACGAAATTCTGAAAGTTTCCGATCTAATGACGTACTTTTAGGTTCGAGAATACCTCTGACCTCATCGAAATCCATCATTTACAAACACCTGTGTTATATCCGAACTCATACCCTCATATAAGGGCATAGGAAGGATGTAAAATGGCCAACTGCTCAATCATCTCGTTTCGAAACCCGTGAACCTAATCTTGCTCCTCCTCTAGCAACTCCAAGTTTTCTTCTTTGCTTTTTGCCTTTGGTTTTCTTTAGGTTCTTTTTCTTAGTTTGATTTGAATTACTTTTTGTTAATTCTTCAAGGCCGCCTGTACGTAATAGTGCACCTAATTCTTGAGTGTTTAGGGAGTCTCCACTTGTCGCTCTATCCTTAACTTCTGAAAGTTTTATCGGTTTTCCTCTGCTACTAGTCAGTCTGAGATAACTTTGAAGACGTTTTGCTTCTTTCCTAAGTTCCTTCCTTTCTTCAGTAATCTTATCTAATTGTGAATCTATTTTCTTAATTAGTTTACTTATTTTCCTTACGTCCGATCGATTTGCATTACTGTGAGTCCCTTCTCTGTCCGGAGAAAATGTTTCCTCATTCTGATTTTCAGCCTTTCCATCTCTGGTAGCATCTAACTGTTTAGTGATTATTCTTATTTCTATTATCTGATTAACGTAATCTTCATGAAATCTTTCTGATTCTTGTTTTCTTGTATAGGCTGCTTGAAGTTCAAAAAATCTCTTGAACATATCAATTTCTCTGTGGAGTGTAGGTACCGCTGTTAAATCATTATCAATTGTAACTAATCTTTGATGTGTCTCTGACATCCATTCAGCCAAAATACTCGACGGGGGTGGAATAGATAAATTTACAGAATCTCTTTTTTTCCTTGCATCTTCAGCAGATTTTCTATGTTGATGAAACTTTTTCAATAACTCTCTCCTTTCTGCACTAATTGCCTCATTTTCTCCAACCGCTTGACGTAATGATTTTACGATTTCAACCTGATTCCTTCTTTCATTTCTCAAGGAATTATGCTCATCTTCAATAATCTTAATCTCACGTTCTTTGTTTTTCAATAACTGCTCAATTTCTTTATGAGACATTTCCTCTAAATCAGAAAAAAAACCTTCTTGAGTTTCCGAATCACTCATTCTTCCTCCTCCTTTTTGGTATCAGCTATTTTTTTTGCTGTATCTTTTTTCTTTTTTTTCCTAGCAAAGGAGGAATCTCCTCCTTCTGCAACCTTTCTTTGAGCTGATAAAAGATCGTTGAAACCCTCTCCTAAATCTCCAAACCCTTTTTCTAATCTTCTTTCCCAGTGTTCTATCGCTTTGTCTGATTGTGTCAACAATTCTCTTGCCCTATCTAATTGTCTTCTAATCTCGCGTAAATCATCTCTAATTTTTTGTTGCTTTTCATGCTGTGGTTGAGCCTTTTCAACACCATCAAGCATTTTTCTGTGTGATTTATCAGCCTGTCTATATAATGAATTCATTTCCCTTCTAGCATCGATATATGTCACCATATCAGGGTTGGATTCCCTTCTTTGTTTAAGCCATTTATCATTTTCTTCTATTAATTTTTTTCTTTTATCTAACAATTTTCTTTCCGCTTTATGATCCAACGCAGAGGTTTCTATTTTCTTTTCTATTTCCTCAATCTCATCGAACATCTTTTCTTTTTTCCATACAGGATCTAGATTGATCATTCCATCGCCTTCAATGAGTTTCTTTCTACTTTCTTTGACTATTTTTAATAATTCATTTGCATTTTTCTGAGCATTATTTCTTTCTTCTTTCAGCTTACTTACCTTGGAATTGATATTTTTGTTCATTTCTAGTGCTTTTTTAGCCTTAGGTGCAAGATTTTGTTCTTCAGCCTCTAATGTTCTAATTACAGTCGGCAATTGTTGTTTTAGCAATTGCCTCCTGGCTAGAAGTGATTTCGCCATCTCCTCAGGAGTCACATCGAGAAGTTCATCAGTGTTCATTCTGTATGGGGCTAACGAAAGGTATCAATAAAGGTCACTATGTGACCCTGAAGAGGGGTTTCATTCATACGGTTGTTCTTGTCGAGTAGTTACCAATGACCCGAACATTAACAGTTTCTTGTTTGAAGGTTTTTTTGCTTTTATCAATTTCTTTAGTATTTTTTTCTACCAATGTGTCTGCTCAAGATAGTAACTTTTCAATTTCAGATGATAATACTTGGTCTGTAGAATATCTTGATGGTAATTCAATGGAAAATTTAGGAAATGAATCTGCGTCAGACGGCGATTACATTTCACTTAAAATTCCAGTCTCTAATTCTAACCTTTCTTCTGAAGATGGTAGTTGGAGTTTTAGTTTTGGTTTCGGAGGGCAATGGTATGGTGGGCATTCAGGTATTCTATCTGGTAATACTTCTACTACAGATGTTGAAATTTCCTTTGGTCCTGTAATTGAAGGATATGTTCTATGTAAGTTACAAGTTGATGGTACAGCAGAAAGTGAGATTTTAGAGGTACGAATTGGTCCTAATCCAGTCAATTTTTCTTCTGCTGGTTCTGAGGAGATTGTGATTATAGGACAACCGGTACATGTTGGTGACGAATTGACAGCTTCGATTCTTGTACACAATAAAGGCTCTACTAGTGACTCAGTCAGATTAGAATTGAGTAAGAAAGACGGCACCATTTTAGTTATTGGTGATTATATCGTAATTTCTCCAGGTTCTAGTAGAGATGTTGCAGCAAGTTTCATCCCTCTATTATCAGGTAGTTTGGATATTGAATGGCGTGTTTCATCTATGAATGGCGGTATTGATATCTCATTAAATGGCACTTCAAAAGTTGAAATTAGGGATTCCCAGAATATAGATATTTTAATAGAAGAAAAATCTTGGAGTTTACAACGAGGTTTAAATATCGATATTTCGGTTTTTCTAAGCCCGGGCCTTAATCGTAGTGTTGATGTTCAAGTGTTTATGAAGTCTGGTACCGAATATATAGAGTACCAATTTATTTCAATAGAAATGAATCCTGGACAGAGGATAATTAATTTTAATCTTGGACAACCTGATGCGAATAGATTGAAGATTACTGTGAGTTCGAATGGCTGGCTCCCTCTAAATGGCGATGCAGAACTAGTAACTGAAATAATTCCTCCACTGGTAGTTCCTTCTATCGTCATTTCAGATATTTCGCCAACTTCAATATCTTATGGTGATTCATTATCTATCAACTATACTTTAGAAAATTCTGGAACCTCTGAATCTTCTGCAGGTATATTGAGAATTGTAGCTGTAGCAAATAACTTAGTTCTCGATGAAATCTCAATCTCTCCAATTATGCCCGGTGGCTCATTTACAGGAAATGCTTATTTCTCATCTTGGGAATTCTATCAAACTACTGATATAGAATTCTTTTGGATTATGGAAGATGTAACAACATCAAAACAGGCATCTGTTGAAATAGATAATGCTGCTAGTAATAGTTTCAAACTCCCATTTAGTATCTATGCAGCGATTTACGGTTCTCTTTCAGGATTGGCTATTGTAATGACTGTTTTAGTGATTTATAGAGTAATCTCACAGAGTACTCCTTCTACAGATTCTAAATTATTTAGAGGTAACTTCTTGAATAATAATTCTCAAAAAAAGAAATCTACAGATTTGAAGAAAGAAGTCTCATGCCCTTCATGTAATCAGAGGCTCAATATTCCAGTGGATCATACTGGTGCTGTTAAATGCCCTGCATGCTCTACACAATTTTCCCAGTTGCAAGTTGACGAGAAATCAAATGAGGAGTCAATTGAAGAATCAATTGAAGAAGTTACCGAATCTGTAGTAACTTCATCTTCTATGACCGATTTATTGTCGTGCCCACAATGTGAACAAACTCTTAGAGTTGCTCTTAACAAGAGGCCTGTAAGGTCACGTTGTCCTGCATGTAGAGTTGAGTTTTTAGCAAAAGTTGGTTGAGGTGTTTTCATGTCAGAATTAAGCGAGTTCGAAGAAATGTACTTGAAAAGAATTTTTGAAGCTCACACTAAACAACCTGGTGAAATAGTTCGAACCACAAGATTAGCAGAAATGATGGGAGTGAGTCCAGCATCAACAACTGAAATGATTCAGAGGCTTTCTTCTAGAGAATACATAACGTATATTCCTTACAAAGGATCTAGGTTAACTTCTGAAGGTTTTAAACATGCTTCAAGAATAAAGAGAAGGGAGGAATTGTTGAAGATTTTATTATCGGATATTATCCGATTTGATGGTGATGTAGATTCTGTTGCTTGTAAAATTGAACATAGTATCGATGAAGATTTGGAAGCATCTATAGATAGAATGTTAGGTTATCCTGAAAGGAATAAAGATGGAAACATGATACCAATAGTAGATAGAAGTTTGGCAATTAGTACAAAAAATACACTTTTACCTGTTTCAGCACTACCTGAAGATACTCCTGCATCTATTGAATTAATTTATTCCAGTGGTGTTGCAATTAAAACATTAGAAAAAATAGGAGTTAAAGTCGGTTCTAAATTGATCAAGAAGTCGGGTAAGATTTATTGTGATAATGCTGAGATTAGTATTTCAAGGGAACTAAGTTTCAAGTTAATTGTTAGAGTAGAATAGGGATAGTTTATGGATATAGTAGATGATTTCGAAAGTCTTTATGATGAAGGTTCCGTTGTTCCTTCAGCCCCCACTTTCAATTCCGAAGGAGAAAATATTAATCATAAGAACCATGATTTAGAGAATATTGAAAGGTTACAAGAGTATGAAAGGAATCTTGTCAAATTGGATCGTTTGTTCATCAGCAGAGGAGCAAGATTCGTGCTAATTATCCCGATACTAGTAATTATCTTGTATGGTTTTGCAGAATCATTCACAGGTTCCGAACCAGATTGGTGGGTGAATCATGTCCTTCCAGTAATTCCTTTTGATATTACTATTGAAATAGGCCTGTATTATCTTGCTTTTTTCTTTATAGTTGCTGATTTAGGTCTTCTTGGTTTACTTTTGCTACTATTATCGTTAACTAGGAGAATATTCAATCTACAATCAGAATATCTTACCAAAACGGGTCTTACTTTCAAGAGCGCACATGGTTATGCTGAAATGAAAGAAACAATCGAGGGTTCATTTAGACAGGTAATAGCAACTACATTCCTCATGTTTTTATCTGGAATCTTCCTTTTTTCTAGTTTACAATTTTCAGACTTTGTCAGTGGAAATTCCGTACTTCTATCATTTTCAACGGGTTTTCTCTTGTCAGGACACGGGGTTCATATGGTTTCCAACCGTTCAAGATTTAATACATGCGAAACTTGGGGGATGTTAGATTCCTTTTCTCCCCCAATACATCCTGCGTTACTAAAAAGACCTTTCAGTGATGTAATTAGTGCGCATGTAGACCCTCTTCTTTCAGTCAGAATTTCTGAATATTTACGTTCTATTCAACACTCTGTAAATATTGGTAATAATATTTCTGAATTACAAGAAAAACTCCTCCATTTACTACACTTAAGGAGAGCGGGATATTTGGATGAAGAAGATTTCCGTTCTGAACTAGGATTAATGATGCCTCTCGAATCAATAGATGAACTATTTCGTCATCCCGAACTCGGTGAAGAAACTTGGGAACGTCTTATTATTAGAGCCAGAGATAGATGTGCTTCATTTTTTAGGCTTCATGACAGATTACGAATGAAACTTGATACTGGCTTAAATCATGATATTTGGTTTGATGTTGATATGGAGAATCTAGTAGTTGGACAAGCAAATTTATTCGCTTATGTGCTGAATAAGGGTCCCGAGCCAATAAATTTAATTCTTAAAATTCAAACTCCAGATTTTCGTCCTTCGGAGTGTGTTTACAAATTAAAGGTAAATTCATGTAGTGGATTATTGAATGAAATTGATAACAATTCGTTTGTCCTGAAGTTGCCACAAATTATTAAATCAACTGAAATTGTATGGCAGAGTTTACTTCCTGAAGAAACCGGTGAAGCTACTGTGACTATCAGACTGGAAGACGAAGATGGAAATCTCCTTAGTGGCAGAGTTTTAACCGTACAAAATAGAGCTGATTTATTTACTAGACTTCGTATCTCAATTGGTGCAATCTTCCTAGTAGGTGCGGGAATAGCAATTGTTTCACCTATATTACCTCTTTTCACATCATTATTAGGTCTATGAATTGAGTAGTTTCATTGAAGAAGGGTTCCTGTCTCGGCGTTATGTGAAAGATGAGCAGCAGAAGCCTGAGGATGACCTTAGAACAAGATTGCATGCCATGGAAACTAAGATTCGTAGAATGAAAGAACAAAGAAATTCATTTAATGAAGATGCGCGTAGAGCAGCTGATTCAAGGAATGCTTTACAGGAACAGAGCAAAGAAATTCGCGATTCTATAAAAGAAAAATTAGATGAGCAAAAGAAAGTAAGAGATCAAGCACAACTCTGTAGAGCCAGAAGAGATGAAATTCAAAAACAAATTAGAGAACTAATTAACCAAAATAGAGGTCGAAAAGATGAGGCTAAAGGTACAAAGTCAGTAGTTATTGAATTATCAGAAACAATCAATGAGATAGAAAAAATAGAGAACACGATGATGACAGATGGTAGATTAATTCTAGAAACTGAGAATAAATTACTGAAGAAATTAAAAATACTCATAGCTAAAAGAAACAAATTGATGCCTGCTGTAAAAGATTTTGAAGCAATAAATATTGATATTGGAGATATGGATGGTTCCATTAAACTATTAAAATCTGAAGCTGATAAAGCACATCAAGAAATGATTGATTTTCATAAGCAAGCAGATTTAATCTGGGAAGATGTAAAACCAATGCTTGCAGAAAGGGATTTTTTACGAGCGGAGGCAGATAGATATCATTTATCCTATTTGGCAAATAGAGAATCTGCTAATGAAGTTCATGAAAATATGAAAGAATTGATTAGCCAAGTAAATGAAATCAGAGATGAAATGAAAGCAGCTGAGGAAGAACGTTTGAAGGTTATAAAAGATCATAATCAATCTGTAAAAGATGCTCTTAAGTTGCCAAGTGAAGATGAGGGGATGGCTGATTCTCTAGCATCTCAATTGATCAATAGCGGTTCATTGACGTTGGGCGGGGCTTTGACTGGTGATTCAAAAACACCGAGTTCTAAATCAATAAAAGGAAAAAAGCATTCTAGAAAATTAGGTACTACGCGTGGAAGGAAGTAATTACCATCCTCTATTTTCCATTCTAACATCAAGAGTTTCAATTTCTAGTCCTGGCATCGGTTCGCCAATCATCTTACAAGCTTCTGCTACTGAATTAGGATCTTCAAATCTATGCGTAGCAAGAACTATCGCCTCTGCAGTAGTTACTGGGTCAGAACTCTTGAAGATTCCTGAACCAACGAAAACTCCATCCATACCATGATTCATCATCAATGCTGCATCTGCCGGTGTAGCAATACCTCCTGCAGAGAATGTAACAACAGGTAATCTTTCCATTTCTGTTACTTCTTGTAATATTGATTTGACATTTTTTCTCAGTTCTTCGGTACTTCCAAATGGTGTTTTTGTTATTGAAATGTCGAATTCAGATGCATTAGGAATCCTATTGAAACCTCTCATGATTACATCAATCATATTTTCAATTCCATTTGAATCAGTATTCTTAGCATGATAAATTTCATCTTTGAGGAGTCTAGCATGTTGAACAGCGCTGACTACATTTCCTGTACCAGCCTCTCCCTTCGTCCGAATCATGGCAGCACCTTCGGTAACTCTTCTGACAGCCTCGCCAAGATTTGTGCATCCGCATACAAATGGTATAGTAAAATCATTTTTTGAAATATGATAAAAAGGATCTGCTGGCGTTAGAACTTCAGATTCATCTATCATATCTACTCCAAGGGATTGAAGAACTTTGGCTTCGTCATCATGACCGATTCTTGCCTTAGCCATTACAGGGATGCTGGTAGTTTCAATAATTTCTTTTATCATGTCTGGATGACTCATTCTTGCAACCCCTCCCTGGGCTCTAATATCGGCCGGAACTCTTTCTAACGCCATGACAGAAACTGCACCAGCATCTTCAGCAATATGGGCTTCTTCAGGAGTCACGACATCCATGATTACTCCTCCTTCCTGCATTTTGGCAAATCCTCTCTTTAGCAAAGATGTGCCATGTCTCATATCAGTAAAGTTGAACCTTCCACTCATGACCATTCGTCATGGTTATCATTGATGAACTTATGTTCATAAAATATCAAATTCAAAAGATAGAATTAAGCTAAAACTGGAGAATCTCCTTCGGCTACTGGAAGGTCTGGAGCTTCATTTTCATTCTTTTCTAACCAATGTTCCATCTCATCTGGTAAATCAGTATCTGCAAAAATCGCTTCAACCGGACATTCTGGTATGCAAGCTGCACAATCTATGCACTCATCTGGATCAATTACAAGATAAGTTTCATGCTCTCTGAATGCTTCAACGGGGCATACTGCAACACAATCTTGATATTTGTGTCCGACACAAGCTTCTGTAACTACGTGGGTCATGTAACTTCGTGTGAAGTAACACATAAGAATACTTGTATCAATCAAATAATAATTATATTTATTTTGCGGAGTCAATAAACTCTTCAATCAGATTTGAAATTACTTCGATAGTTGAGTCTCCAGGATATGATTCAATTTTGAATTTGCCTTTAACTGTAGAAGAAACTGTTTTTTCATTAGCTAAAGAAACTTCACCTCTCACGAGTCCACTAAGTTCCAGTCTTATGTGGAAAAGTTTGTTATCATCAACTCTTGTCTGAACTCCTAACTCGAGAATCTCTCTCAAAACTTCTTCACCTAATCTTTCTAGTGATTTTTGTGAATCTTTTTTGTTATTGTTTTTTGCTTCGATGTAATATTGTTTGGCGCCATGAAATGATTTATCTTTTGTTATTTCTAAGGATGATTTTTCACCAGCAATCCATTTCAATGAGTCTTCGATTAATTTCATTTGGTCTATTGCACTTACATTGACGCTCCATGATACACTATGCAAACCCATGAATACCCCAAGACATTTCAGTATTCAACATCACGCAACACTTGTTTTCCGAAGAACGGTTATAGCGTCTCGTTCATATACTGCATGAAAGTCGCACGGCTCGCAAACGGGGCAGCCCCCGATAAAGACGGAGTCGTTGAAAATGGCAAAGGGAGCATCAGCAAGAGCAGCGGCACGTAAACAGAGAGACAAATGGAAGTCTAAGCGCTGGTATACTATCAGGGCACCTAGGACTCCTTGGTCGTTCAGAGTGATTGGAGAAACTCTGGCCGAAGATCCATCTCAATTAATCGGAAGAAATTATGAAATAATTCAAAATGAGTTAGATGGAGATTTCTCAAAGATGCATGTAAAAGTTGTTTTCAAAGTAACAGATGTTCTAGGTAACGATGCAATTACAGAGTTTGTAGGTCATGAACTTCTCAAAGACCATGTTCGTAGGCAGGTTAGAAGAGATAGAGGGAAAATTGATGATACAATAGACGTAGTTACTGAAGATGGATATTATGTTCGCTTCAAGCCGTTAATGATTTCAAGAGCTAGAATTAAATCTAGTCAGAAACAACAAATGCGTGGAATTGCTAGAGACATAATACTTACAACGGGAGCAACATCAACTTGGTTTAAGTTGCAAACGGCTACTCTTGATGGGACTCTTGAAAATAAAATCAAAGAGGCGGTTTCAAAAATTCAGCCAGTTAGAACAGTAGTCATACGTCGCACACAACTAATTCAATCTGGTGTATTGATCGAAGAAGGACCAACTCTCGATGAAATCCATGCTCAAGAGAAAGAAGAAATGGAAGAAAAATCATTGGAACCAGTCAGTGAAGAAATCGATGAGGTAGAAACAGAATCCGAAGAAGAATCCGAATCCGGCTTTTTAGAATCAGAAAATGATGAAGTAGATTATTCGTCGTTAACGGTCAGTGAGTTAAAGGAACTATTGAAGGCTGCTGGAAAGCCTGTTTCTGGTAAAAAGGCTGATTTAATTGACAGACTGATTGAGTGATTGTTAATAACAAGAAACCTTATCTCCTATCAAGGGAAAGATATGACTCGAGTCGCTGTTATTTGTGGCACAGGTATGAGTGAACTGATAAATGATTTTAGAAGAAAAAAAGATTGTACTACTACAGAACTAAGAATTCAAACCGATTGGGGTGAAGTTCCAATATTTGTTGCAGAGAAAAATGAAAATCGTTTTTTCATTTTAGATAGACATCATCCCACTTCAGGGAATCGAACACCACCTCACATGATTGAACATAGGGCAAATATTTTTGCGATATCAAGTTGTAATCCTGACATTATTTTGAGTGTTAACTCTGTAGGTACAATGAGAGAGGATTTCCCTCCCGGGGATATTGGAATTTCAAAGGATATAATTGATTTAACCCAAATTCCATGGACATTTTATGATGATCATATACATCATTCCGATAGAACTAGTATTTTTGATAGCAAGGCAGTAGATTGTTGCTATGAAATACTAGGTAATTTCCAAAATCGTGTCATTAAAAATCTAACAATAGCTCAATGCATAGGCCCTCAGTTTGAAACACCGTCAGAAATCAATGCTTTAGTTAGATTAGGTGCCGATGTTGTTGGAATGACCCTGGGTCCTGAACAACGTTTAGTTTCTGAAACAAAAATCCCTCATGTGGCTCTAGCTTGTTCTTCTAACTGGGCTGCGGGAAGAACCCCCGGTGATCCTAATGCAGAAATCGATCATAATGAAGTAGATGCTATGGCGTCATCAATGAGAAAGAAAGTGCTGAGTTGTATCGAAGGCTTATCTTTGAAGTTCTAGAGAATTCTTTTGGAAAATGTTGATGTCTCAGATTCTTTGAGTCTGTTTATGAAACCACTTAGCGTAGATGACTGGATGAGTATTGAGAGCCCAGAATTTAAAGATAAGTCATGGAATTTGATGATGCATAAGGTCGCATCCTTCCATTCCAAATTTGATTTTGATAATCCTAAGAATAGAGGCCATGATATGGGATATCGTATTGCACTTACTGTAGAAGAATTAGGAGAATTCGCTGCTGCAGTGACTAAAGAAAAGCCAATTGAGGAGGCAGCAGAAGAATTAGCGGATCTTCTAATACTAATTTTGGGACACTCATTAGCGCTTAATATTGACCTATACGAACAATTTTGTATGAAAATAGACAAGATTATGGAAAGACCAGCCATACAAACAAAGTTAGGAATTCGTGTAACTGAATATAAAAACGAATAAACATACACTTATCAACTGACATGTTCAGATTGGAATGATGAAGGCCAGTGTGAATTTTCTTTTTTTTATTTTATTTTTCTCGAGTTCTTTAGTTGGATGTATTAGTGAATCTGATATTGATTCTGACGGAATTTCTGACAAGGTGGATAACTGTCCAGATATTATTAACCCTGAACAACTCGATTTCGATGGTGATAAAGTAGGTGATTTATGTGATATAGATGATGATAATGATGGCTTTTTAGATGGAAATGATTCTCATCCATTAGATTCTAATGAAAACACGGACTTAGATGGGGACGGACTAGGTGACAATTCAGATCCAGATATTGACGGTGATGGAATTGATAATTCTGAAGATTATTATCCATATGATCCTAATGAAAAATGGGATACTGATTTGGATGGGGTACCAAACGGTGAAGATAACGATGATGATGGGGATGGATGGAATGATTCAGTTGACCCATTCGACCTTTCTCCTGTGACTTCTCTGCTTGAAGATGGACCTTTCAAATCAGGAACAATGGATGTTGTTTTTACATCTTCTAGAGGTTATGAGGTAACTGCACAAATTTGGTATCCGACTAACGATAATGTTGGAGATAAAGTGATTTATAACAATGTTTTACCTGGTTTCGCATTGGATGATTCTTCTCCTGATTGTTCTGAAAAAAGACCTGTTACTGTCTACAGCCATGGTTTTCCCAGTATCAGGTGGGGGTCAGCATTCTTGATGGAGCATTTGGCAACACACGGATATATTTCAATAGCCCCTGATCATAAGTTTGGTACACTTCTCGATGCAGATCCGAACAAACTTGGAGAAATTTTGTTAAACATGCCTGTTGATTTGAGCGATAGTTTTGATTGGTTAGTAGTTCAGAATACAGAAAATAGTGATTTCAATGAATGTGTGGATGTAGATAGAGGATATACTGTAATTGGTCAATCAACTGGGGGGTATGCCTCCATGATGGTTTCTGGAGCTAATATATACATTAATGACTTGATTAACGGATGTAATCTTGGAAATCCAATTCATTGTAATGCTTTGGACTATATTTCAGAAAATAACTTAGATGAAGAAGTTATTAATTTCATGGATAATAGAGTTAATGCCGCGATTTTATTATCTCCATGGAATGGAACTGTTCTTGATTCAGGTATTTCCGATGTGACAATTCCTACACTAATTTTAACGGGACTAGAGGATGATACAACAGTTATATCTGAAGTGACCAACACTTCACTTGCTCTTGGTGATTCATTAGTTAATTTTGGTATTTTTAATAATTCAGGTCACTATGCCTTTGCACCTATAGGATGTGCAGCCCGTGGTTGTGATGGTTTACTAGATATCAGTATTTCAACAGATTTAGCAAATCAATCATCCATTATATTTTTGTCACAACTATTTTCATGGCCTGAATCTGATCTATATCGATTACCCAGTTCTGAGCATATAACTTGGAAATTCGATTAATTATCCTGATTCAGTGTAGGAATGACACAAATTTCAGGCTTTGCGAAAATTTTATGTCTATTTTTTGAGATTACGATATATGCTAAATCTCTAATTGGAAGAGGTACAATCCATAAAAAAGGAAATAAGATCTTATATCGCCATTTCATAAATAAAAGACACCTGATTGCTGCTGCTGATCTAATGTAACTTTTATTATTTCTAATTAAATAAACAGTATCGGCATCTTGTTTTTTTTGAGATAATTTACTTATCATTGCTATCCCTTCATCACTTTCATTTGTTAAGAACAATATTTTACTATCTTCGTTTAATCTAGGACTCAAGAATATTGCCAATCTATTACAGAGGCCGCAATCCCCATCAAGAATTAATGAAGCAGAATTCATGATTCTTCCTCCGTAGATTCAATATTCCAAGTTAAAACTTCTACCCCTTCACTAACATGAACAAGATCTGGATTGAAAATGTCATTAATCTGTAAATCATAAGATTCAGTAAGTGTATTTTCTATAATTTCAGCTTCACCAATTCTATACTTCCATGGTTCGTGGTAAGTATATGCTCTGCATGTTTTACCTTTATGATGGACATATAAGCAATAGCGTTCGAATAGAAATTCTTCAAGACTATTTTTTCCGGCTTGCAGAATAGGTCCCTTTGAAATGGATTTACCTTTCAATGATACGCCATTTTTTTTCCTTTTAGAATGCCAATTATATCCTCCTTCATCATTTTTTTCAAAATTGCATTTCGCGTATCTGTAAGGTAGACTGTATGCGAATGGGGCATAAATACAAGTTACATGACTTTGAGCATCGAGAGTTAGGAAAAAAACTCCACTTTTACCATTTTTCTTGACATAAGTCCTAATGTTAAATTCTGGGAAATTAGATATAAATGATACTGATGGAAGGAACCTAGGCCTTACATTTTCCATCTTAAATGGAATTGTACCGATATATGCTTTGCCTTGAAAAAGTTCTATTTCTAAATCATTAGGGATATGTTTCCTGAGTATATTCGGATCCACTTCCCAATGCATAAAAGTAAGACCTTTCCAATTCTGGTTTAGAGAATGTTTCCTTTCCGGCATCGGGAACGGTAAATGGTCAGTTCTCATGATAAATCGTTACTGAATGTATACTTCAAAGTTATGTAAAGACTGTTATTAGTTCTTTATCCCCTTCTCCATATTGAATATGTGCTATTATATTCATTATTTTTGTCAATTGATATTTCTTCAATAATTTCTTTTTGCCAGTTTGACCAGTCTACAGTTGGGAATTTAATATTTCCACTATTTTTTGTGTGCACCCTAGTCAAATGAATTTCTTCAACATGTTCCAGAAATAACTCATAAATTTGAGAACCTCCGATAATCCAACATTCATCACACCCATTGGCATAGGCAATTTCTATAGCTCGTCCTGGATACAAAGCTACTTCTGCCCCTTGGTCGAACCAATTAGTATCTTTTGACATCACGATATTCAGTCGTTCTGGAAGTGGTCTGAATTTCTCAGGCAATGAATCCCAAGTTTTTCTACCCATTACAACAGCATTGAAACCATCTGCAATGGTCAATTGTTTGAACCTCTTTAAATCGCTAGATAATTTCCATGGGAGTTTTTCATTATCTCCAATTATTTCTTCTTCATCCATTGCTACAATCATCATTATTTTCATCTAAATCGCCTAAACTGAAATTGGTGCAGAAATATGGGGGTGATGTTCATATCCTAAAATTTGAATGTCTTCCGCTTTGAAGTCATCAATATTCGTGATATTAGAATTCAAAATTAATTTTGGTAATTTCATTGGTTTTCTAGAAACTTGAAGTCTTGCTTGATCTAAATGATTGCTGTATAAATGACAGTCGCCTCCGGTCCAGATAAATTCTCCTGGTTCTAAATCACAAATTTGTGCTATCATACATGTTAGTAAACTGTATGATGAAATATTAAATGGAACGCCTAAAAATGCATCTGCACTTCTTTGATATAACTGGCATGATAATTTACTATCACGGACGTAGAACTGGAAAAATGCATGACACGGCATTAAAGCCATTTTTTCTAATTCCCCTACATTCCAGGCTGAAACAATAATTCTCCTTGATTCAGGATTGTTTTTAATCAAATTAATAGCACCATTGATTTGGTCAATTACTTCTCCTTCATTAGAAACCCATTTCCTCCATTGTTTCCCATAAACTGGTCCAAGATCACCATTTTCATCTGCCCATTCATTCCAAATTCTAACTTTATTTTCTTGTAAGTAACGAACATTAGTTTCTCCAGAAATCATCCATAACAATTCATGTATAACACTCGGCCAGTGAATTTTCTTTGTAGTCACTGCAGGAAATCCATCTGACAAGTCAAATCGCATTTGATGACCAAAAATCGACTTAGTCCCTGTCCCTGTCCTGTCCTCTTTGCTTCCTCCTTCGTCGAGGATTCGTCTAAGGAAGTCTAGATACTGCTCCATGTTGATGATAGCGGTTAGTGTGGCAGTCTTTGAATGATACTCTCTATTATTCACTCAAGGAGCTCCATTAAGTCGTAATGTTTCGATCATTTGATCCGTAAATTTCCTAAATATTTTTTTCATCTCTTCCCTTCTTTCATTCTCATTTTTCGATAGAATTTTTTCAATGTCCGAATCATTATAATTTCCACCCGAAATATCTGATATCCATTCTGAAAATGTAATTGGTTCGCCTATGTAAACATCAATTCTTTTCCAAGGTTTAACCATCAAGCTACCGGGTTTCATGAAATCACGTGCTCCATTTATTGAAATAGGAACGATTGGAATTTTTGGAAACCTTGCTGCTAATCTAGCAGCTCCAGTTTTCCCTTCTTGTAAAAATGGCGCATGCGTTTTTCTTGACCTAGTTCCTTCAGGAAAAATTCCCATTGAACATCCGGATTGTAAAACATCTACTGCTCTTTCTAATGCGTCTGTAGAGCCAGTTTCCCTTGCTGTACTAATTTGCCCTGTACTTTCCATGAGCGCCTTCGTAGCGTGTGACTCAAAGTGTTCCTTTTTGGCTAGGTAAAGAATCGGTCTTTTCGCAGCAATAATTTTCAAAAAAGGGTCTACATGTGATGTATGATTAGCGACAAATATGACTGGCGATTCAAGAGGTATTCTGTCTAATCTTTTGTAATGGACATTAGTAATTGCTCTAAATGGTACTGGTAATATAAATAGTAAAAATTTATACATCCAAGGAGTTTTAAATTTCGACTTCCCTCCTTCCAAACCTACCTCACTAGAAATCATTTCTAGGCTTTTATCTGATATCATCCATGTCATACGGGAATGTAGATTGGACTTATTGCTTTCTACATACATTACAAGGTTTAATCTTATATTTCTAACACGCAATGCCATGAGAGTGCGCCCCATAGGTGTTTTCCTGCTCTTAATTTTCGTAACTCCACTACTAACTCCAACAGTAGTTGCTGATTGGGATGATGATAACTGGTTGTGGAATCTTATAGGGCCTGAGAGACTCGAGCATGGTGATGAATTCGCCTGTCATGGTTATGAGGGAGTTGACATAAATGATGATAATTCTATAATCAAATCTTGTAAAGATTACCTATTGGGACATACTAATTCATCAAGGTGGGGGGCTGAGCCTATTTCTTTTGGTGTCCCTGATTATATTACCAACGATACAATTTCTTCATTATTAAGTTCCGGATTTTTGATTCTTGGCGATAATTTGAAAACTAATACTGATGAACTTTTCATTATTCAAAGAAATGGTGGTAGCTTAGAAAAAAATATGGCCAATATTAGTTTATTAGAATCTGCTGAAAGAGATAGTCTTGTCTCAATTTACTGGGAAGCAAGAATTTTCGATCTCAAAGTTAGGGAAGATAAGCCTGCAATTGAGTTGTTAGAAAATCAAGATGTATGGTATACAACTTGGGGTGAATGGTATAATCATAATTTATCAAGTTCAAGAATTTCTGTTAACTCAACTGATTCTACCATTACTTTGGGATTAAGTGACTCTGCGAACTCACTCTGGAAAGTTCCCGGAAGTATAATCATTAATTCGAAAACTTCTGTTTTAGATGTTAGATACGACAATGGGGAACAATTTCCAGAGTTAGAAAATAATTCTAAGTCATTACGAGAGGGTTGGAGAGTGGTTGATGAAGGGATAATTCTCTCGATTTCTCCAGGGAATCAAGTCATAATCGATTTTGAGGAAAATCTCTCATTCACTCATAATCCACTGAAAACATTTAATCAACTTCATCATAGTGTTACCGTAGTGGGGCATCATGTAAAGAATCTTCATGAATGGGCCTCTGATTTTTATTCCTCCCCACTTAAATTTACTTGGCTTATAGAGAGACCTGCAGCTTTGGAAATGGATTGGCGTTTACCGGTTATTGCAATTGCTGTATTAATTGCAACCCCTTTAACAATCAGGTATTTAGTCGCCCAAGATAAATCGACTAGAGAATTATAGTATTATTGCGGGACCGTCAATATCTACTCCTTCGTCTCTAAGCATCAGTGCGACATTTGCAATTGCATAATTTGGAAGACTTTCTGGAGGATGTACACCGATTTGTATGAAATTAGGGTCATTAATCCATTGTTTAACACAAGATGCAGTTACAAGACCAGTAGTTCTAGCCATGGATGAATTACCATCTCTACCTTTATCGTAAATAGTCCAAACCAATTTCTCTCCATTGTTGCAATCAACTTTGACCTCCATCCAAGTGAATTCATTACGACTTTGATCAAATTTCCAATCATTTAACAGTTGTTTGTAATCTAAGGTATTTGCCTCTCTTTCATCTATGAATCTCTGAATGTGCCCGGGCCATCTCACGGTATATTCTGCCATTTCATCTGCAGAAATTGTTTCTAGAAGACTTCTAAGTCCGTCGGTTAGAAATGCCTCCATGAAACCTACTTGACTGACAATAATTTTGTGAATATCTGTTAATGCTGGTTTAGTAACCAACTTACCTGATTCAATTATCCTTACAGGTCTAGTATATTCAGCAATAACATCATTAGGTGAAAATGGAGCCATGTAAGACCATTTCTCGTCCTTCTCTGTAGGATTACCACCTACTCTGATTTCTACGTTAGATATCCCTTCTCCAAATCTTGAGGCATATGCAACTAACATATTAGAAAATCCGGGCGCTATTCCTACATCCCAAAGTACCTTAGCACCAGATTGTATGGCCTTTTCGTTATACGAATCCGGAGTGACTTCACTAAAACTCAAATCAACTACACATTTCCCTCTTGAGATTAGTATCTCCGTAGCCTTAAATCCAAGACTCCCAGGTAGCATGTTAACAAATATTTCATTTTCACTAGATGTATTTTTGCAATATTCCAATGCGTCCATTAAATGTACATTAACAGAATCTAAGTTTTCAAATTCTTTATTTTCTTCTATATCAACGACATTGATTTCAATATTTTCTTCTGATAATTTTTTTATGACAAAAGAACCTACTAAACCTGAACCTAAGCAATGTATTATTGTCATTTCATCTAACTCCTGCAAACCATGATTAGTGTGGAAGATGAGCTTATTTCTAATGTTTTATGCGTAGCCTTGATTGAGGAGTTTACGTACGACCGTCTATGGTAAGTGACTCTCGGATAGACCCTTGGTCATCTCAACAGTCCACTGACTATGAGAGAATAAGGAATAATTTTGGACTCAGTGATATAGAAATTTCTAGAATTCCTGACCCTAATCTTTTACATCGAAGAGGAATTATCTTTGCTCACCGCGACCTAGACACCGTTCTTGAACGAGTTAATCGAGGGGAAAAGTTCGGAGTTTTAACGGGACTAATGCCTAGTGGTAAAATGCACCTTGGCCATAGTATGGTGATTAATCAGGTCAAATGGTTTCAAGATCAAGGCGGAGATGTAACCGTTACAGTAGCTGATTTAGAAGCTCTTGCAACTAGAAATGTATCGTTGAAAGAAGGTAGGAAAATAGCTCTTTCTGAATATGTAAATAATTATGCCGCAATGGGTCTTGATCCCGATAAAACCAATGTCTACTTTCAGAGTATGAGGCCTGTTGTCCAGAGACTAGGTTTTACATTAGGACAAAAAACAAATATTTCAGAATTTGAGAGTATATACGGCTTTTCTGGTGAAACAAATCTAGCCCATGTTCAAGCTCCATTAGTCCAAGCTGGAGATATTGTACATCCTCAGTTAGAAGAATATGGAGGATTGAGGCCAATTGTAGTCCCAGTGGGGGTTGACCAAGACCCCCATATTCGCCTAACTAGGGGATTAGTCGGTAAAACCAACTGGTTCAATGTTAAGACCCGGAAGAGTGGAGGCCTTACAGTTGCATTATCTGTGCAAGATGAGAATAAGAAAATATTTGGAATATCTGATAACGGAGGTGTAAATCGTGATGTTAGAAACCAATTATTCGATAAGTTAAAATCTTCATTATTAAAACTAGGTTTTGCAGATATTTTGTCCAATCCTAAACATGGAACGATAGAAATTCCTGGTGCTACTCTGGAAGATAAAGCTAGAATTCAGTTATCATTACTATCATTGGAAAGAAGTTTAGGTGGGATGGGATTAATGCCTCCATGCTCGACATATCATCGCTTTGTGGTAGGTATGACTGGAGATAAAATGTCATCTTCTAAGCCTGAAACTACCATCTTTATGCATGATTCTGTAGAAGAAATGTCAAAGAAAGTTAAACGAGCATTCAGTGGCGGTCAGGCGACTATAGAAGAGCATCGCAGATTGGGAGGAGATCTATCAAAAGATGTAGCTTATCAATACTTACAATATTTCTTTGAAGAAAATGATAGAGAACTTGAATCCATAGGTAGGGATTATGAGTCGGGAAGGTTATTGGCAGGAGAAATAAAACAAATTTGTATAGATAAAGCATCAGAATGGTTAACGGAATTATCCGAGAAAAGGAATCAATGGTCTGATAGAATTGAAGATTTTTTGTCTAACGACTCCAAGTAATCATTTGACCTCTTCAGGGCTAAATATTGGAATGCTGGGTCCAACTTCTAGTTCCTCCAATTCTCTTTCTGTTAATTCCCTAGATACCGCATTCTCATGTAAAATTTGACTATGTCCCATTGGATCAAGAAGTGTAATTTCAACCATCAGATTTCCATTTTTTACTAAATTTATTTTCTCTAATAAAGCCTCACATTTCCCGATAGTTTCTTTCTCATTGGAGGTTTTTGCCTGTCTATACATCATTTCAACTGCTCCTTGAAATCTATTTAATACACCCTCGATATTAGACACATAACCTGTAGTAGCGCCACCCGGCTCCACTTCCAACCCTAGCTCTTCAATTTTTATGGTGCATGATGAAGACCTAATTATTCTTGCAGACAACATTTCTATGCCTTCGATATCTAAACTAAATGCACCGGGCTTCTTTCCTTCGGCAGGGATGAAATCAGTATGTTTCCAGCCACAAGATGGGCATAAAATGGTTAATTGTGTATGTTCACCAAAATATGGAATTTCAGATGTATGTGCTATCATAGTTAGCCCCTCATCAGAGAAACATATAGGACAGGGCTGTTCTACTTTACTTTCCAAAATCACACCTCAATTTGAACTTAATTCCATGCTACTCGAACCATAATCTGAAGGAAGAAGTAATAGACGATTATGTCCCAAGCTTAAGACAGAACCTTTGATATCATCTTCAATGAATTTTTGTAATTTTGTGACTGCGGTCTGTAGCTCAATTTCACGGGAGATTATTGAACTCATTTCAACGATTACAATGTCTCCATCGGCAACCCAATTCATTATTGTAGGGATGCCAGTAATATCTTCTAAACTTGCACGATGAACAATTGTTCCCTCAGAATATACAGGAACCGGTGCTTGAGGGTATCTTTCACCAAGATCATGATAGTCTTGTTCAGCATCTATTAATCTACCAGCATTATTAGGTAAACTAGGCATCTCTATCCACTTAGGCTCCTCCGAGTCCTGTTTTACCACATTCTTCCGCTGCAGTGATAATACTTGATTTATACCATTGAAATATTATCGAATGATTAATATTCTTCTCTTTCGAATATTTTTCATGATTCTTTTCCGTCGCATTGATAAGGGAGTTCACATTAGTAGGTAATGCTGAGGGGACTTCCCCTTACGGCGGTGAAAAAATGCACGCGACAACTGATGCAGTAAAAACTGGTACAAGCACAATTGGAATTACCTTTGATGGCGGAGTAGTAGTAGGAGCAGATCATAGAGCTACAATGGGCCATTTTATAGCCAATAAGAGTGTTAAGAAATTATTCCAAATCTCTAATAGCATCGCTTTGACCACAGCTGGACTAGTAGGACATGCTCAATCACTTTCCAGAACACTGGCTGCTGAATTGAAGTTGTATGAACTTAAAGAAGGAAATGAAATGACTGTAAAAGGGGCTGCCACATTGACGGCAAATATCTTAGTTGGTAGACCTCATTATGTTCAACTTCTTATCGTTGGAGTAGATTCTTCAGGTTCCAGTGTTTACAGTATTGATTCTGCTGGAGGCTCAATTCCGGATGTTTATTGTGCTACAGGATCAGGTTCTCCTTACATGTATGGGGTTCTTGAAGATCAATTTAGAGAAGGTATGGATGAAAAATCTGCACTGAAGGTAGCCGCTAAAGCACTACTTGCATCTGCTCAAAGAGATGCAGCAAGTGGGAATGGAATGGATTTGGCTGTTATCACTGCAGAGAATGGTTATCAACAACTCTCTGTGGAACAGGTCGATGAACTTCTTTCCTCACTTTAATACTCACGTCGCATAACGCGCTTCTCCTATTCTCGGGGTGATGATAGTGACGTGGTTAGCCAAGAGGTGTTATTTTGAGACTGTCTTATGCTGAATTAAAAAAGAAAATTACAGGGATTATTCCTAAAGATATAGACTATGAAATCGATTTGGAAGCAGGCTCGATTTCCATTATTACAAAACAACCAGAAAGGTTCGTAACTTCAACGGACAATCTCACAGTGAAAATAGCCAAACAAGTGAAAAGACGTATAGTGATACGTCCTCATCCTGACATACTATCTAATGAGAAAGAAGTACACGATGCCGTCAATGAGATTATTCCTTCTGAGGCAGAAGTTAGGAAGGTTTGGCTTGATCCAGCTCTTAGTGAGGTAATTTTAGAGTGTGATAATCCTTCTGAAGCAGTGGGCCCCAAAGGAGCTAATATTCAATCACTGAGGGATAGAATAGGTTGGTTAGTCAAAGTAGTTAGAGCTCCATCAATAGAGAGTAGAACACAGCACGATATCAGACGATATCGTAAAGAAATGTCAGATGAGAGAAAATCTTTACTAAGAAAATTCGGTACTAGAATTTACAGAACTAAGCGTCCTGGCGAACCTTGGGTACGAATTACGGCTCTAGGCTCATATAGAGAAGTCGGAAGGGCGATGCATCTAATCACAACTAACGAATCTAAAGTTTTAGTTGATTGTGGTGCTAAACCTACGACAAATAAAAATGAGGTTCAACCCTTCTTTTCTGCACCTGAATTAATGCCTCTTGATAATTTAGATGCTATTGTCATTACTCATGCGCATGTGGACCACATAGCTATGTTACCAGTATTGTTTAGATATGGATACAGAGGTCCTGTTTACTGTACACCCCCAACAAGAGATCTAATGACTTTATTACAGATAGATTATGTCAAAGTTAGTCAGGCAGAAGGAAATGAACCACCATATTCTAAGGCTGATATACAGGAATGCATTAAGCACGTTGTAGATGTTAATTGGGGTGAAAAAACAGATATCGCCCCAGATATTAAGATGACAATGGAAAATGCAGGGCATATTCTAGGCTCGTCAAGTGTTTACATGAATATCGGTGAAGGAAATGATGAACATAAAATTCTATTTTCTGGAGATATTAAGTATGAAAAATCTTGGTTATTTGATGCAGCGACTGTCAGATTCCCTAAAGTCGACACTCTAGTAGTTGAATCTACTTATGGCGGTCCCCAGGATATACAACCTACTAGAGATGCAGCCAGCCACGAGTTACAAGAAATGATAATTGACGTAATCGGCCGTGGTGGTAAAATATTCTGTCCGGTATTCGCAGTGGGTCGTTCTCAAGAAGTAATGATTGCTATCGATGAGTTGTTTAAGTCCGGAAAAGTATCTCCAGTTACTGTATGGTTGGACGGGATGATTTCAGAGGCTACTGCAATTCATGCAAGTCATCCAAATTTCTTGAACAGAGACCTAAGAAAGAAACTCCTCAAGGGTGGTGAACATAATCCGTTTCATTCTAAGTGGTTCAAAACAGTTGAATCCTACCAGCAGCGAGAATCAATACTTCTTGATCCATCTCCATGTATCGTTCTAGCGACTAGTGGAATGATGACCGGCGGACCAATTGTTGAATATTTTAAGCACTGGGCTCCAGAACCCAATAATACACTGTGTTTTGTGGGATATCAGGCATCAGGGACGCTAGGTAGCCGTTTAAGGGACGGTCATTCTTCAGTTCCATTAATTGATAAAGGTCAGACATTGATGGTAGAGGTTAGATGTTCAATGAGAAAAATTGATGGATTCAGTGGTCATTCAGATAGGAATCAATTAATGGATTATGTCTCTGCTTTGAATCCAACTCCTAGGAAAATAATTTGTCACCATGGTGATGCACAAACTTGTAATGCGTTCCGACAAGGCCTTAGAGAGAAATTTAGAGTACAAACCTACGCTCCTGCAAACTTGGAAACTTTGAGACTTTTATGATTATAAGATTGGAATATCAAATCCTATTTCTAGAGGGTCTTCTGCCTTCTTCTCAATTTCTTTGAAATCTTCGTTTTCTCTTACTAAGCCAATTTCATTATCATCTTTGGATTTAAGATCATTTGAGTTTATAGAAATTATCAAGAATAATGGTATTGGAATCACCAGTAATATTGCCCATGAATATATCGAACCCCCTTCTGAATCAATAAACAATTTCGCAGATAGCAGAATTAAGATAGCGAAAACAAGCCAAGAAATTGTCAACCTCGCATTGTTCATGTATAGCGACATGTATCTTCATTCATGAATTATTGTGATAAATATAATCAGAAAACTCTTGTACTCTCACATTTTGACATAATCATGAGTCAGAGATACAATCTCATCAAATGCTCTTGTGGATTTTCATTTGGCTCAACAAAATCCAAAAATAATTTCTGTACTAAATGTGGCTCAGTTAGTAATTTGAAGTATATTAAAAGTTTTGAGAATGCTGAGGAACTCTCTAAAGCAATTTCATTAGCAAATATTCCTGATGAAATTAGTCAGGAATTAATATCTAAAATATTGAAAAAAGAATCACAAAGTAGTATTGCTAAAGAAAATAACAATAGTGTCTTAGGTGGATTAAATTTACTAAAAAAAGCTACAGATAAAGATGGAAATTTAACAAAAAAATCTCTCGATAAGATACTTTTTGACGAAGCACTAGTCGATTCATCTAGTGAATTTCTGATTGGCCAAGCCGAAGTACAAGGTTTCTTAATTAGAGTCAATGAAAATACATGGAATTGGTTGAGTTAAGTTCTTGACAGGAAGTTCTCTCGGGCGTACTACTCACAGGGCCTGTGGGTTAGTCTGGTCTATGCTTGTTCGTTTGGGACGAACAGACTCTGGTTCAAATCCAGGCAGGCCCACCATTCAACACTATAATGTGATAATTTACTCTTTAAGAGATAAAATTGCCTCTTTATCAAATAAACTAACAGAGTTACGAAGAGCGTTTTCCTTTGAGAACCATCTTACTTCTTCTATTTCTCCTTTCTTAGGTTTGATTTTGTCCATGCTTGAATTTATACTTGTTCTATATGTAAATGATAACCAATTAATTCCCTCATTAGTAAAAATATTTTGTTGGATAAGTACTCCATTATCTCCCTCTTTATTTTCTCCAGACTCGCCTAAAGGATCTGCAATTTCTATATCAATGTTCAATTCTTCTTTTGCTTCTCTAATTGCTGCTTGTCTTGGATGTTCTCCATAATCGACAAATCCGCCAGGTAAAGTCCAACATCCTGTAAAAAAACCTCTACTTGCTTTGGCCATCAATATCATTCCTTCGTTATTCTCTATAATTACCTTTGAAACAACTCGATGAATTGTTCGATAAACTAATTCTCTAACAACTGGGTCAACTGCATTATCACTAATTACAGAATCTTTCCATGCCCAATTTTCTGGCCAATTAATTTTCGGAGTTCCAATAATTACTCTTGCATCTATATTTTTAAGATGAATCTGATTAATTCTTTTTTTATCCCAAGTAATCCCCATTTCATTTACTTCACTTGTAGTCGGTAATCTAATTAGGGGTGAATCTCCTATCCAATTCACTCTCCCCATCTGTGGTTTTCTAGGTCCATTCCCCTCGTTATCAACGAGTAATAATTTCCCATCATGTTCTAGATATAGATATTCCTTCATTTATTTTCCTTCTTATTAATATCCAAGAATCTCTTTTAATTGTGACTTATAGAAATTTGCAGAGCTTTGTAGACTTTCTAATTCCTCATTTTCTAATTCTAATTCTACAATTCTTTCTACTCCATTTCTCCCAAGTAACACAGGAACTCCAATGTATACGTCATCTAAACCATATTCCCCACTCAATAGGGCACTACATGGTAACATTCTCTTCCTATCATTTAGGACGGATTCTGCCATAATCGCTGCTGCACTCCCGGGAGCATAAAATGCACTTCCTCTTTCTAATAATTTGACAATTTCTCCTCCTCCACTAGCGGTTCTTTTTGAGATGGCATCAATTTCATCACTATCGAGTAACTGAGTTATTGGGATTCCTCCAACCGTTGTGTATCTAGGGAGGGGCACCATTGTATCGCCATGCCCTCCAAGTACCATTGCTTGCACATCCTCGTTGGAACAACCTACAGCTTGTGAAACGAAATGAGTCATTCTAGCGGAATCGAGAATTCCAGCCTGACCAATGACTCTATTTGCCTCAAATCCAGTAACTTTTTGCATATGATAAGTCATTAAATCCAATGGATTTGTAACCATTATAACTATTGAATCAGGTGCGAAATCTCTGATTCCAGTACCTACTTGAGATATAATTTCTGCATTTTTCCCTATTAGATCCTCCCGACTCATACCTGGTTGTCTAGGGAAACCCGAAGTCACGACTACAACATCTGCTCCAGCGATATCCTCATATTTTGATGTTCCAGTAATATTTCCATCGTAATTTAGTACCTGTCCTCCCTGACTCATGTCGAGAGCTTTACCTTTTGCAAATCCCTCATAGATATCTAATAGCACAATTTCTCCTAATTTTCTTTCAGCCATTACGAAAGCGCACGTGGCTCCTACATTACCAGCACCAATTACCGCTATTTTCCTTGATTCCCTTGTCATGTGACTTCCTCAATATATGTCCGTCGGTGTTACATCCTTAGCCTTTAGTGAACGTTAGACTCGACTTAACGGGAGAATGTTCTTACCAAAGTAGTAACAGGGTTTAGTATGAAATTTGCTGAAAAACCTTTAATTGCAATATTGTTAATTGGTTTTGTACCGTCTATATCTGTTATTTTTGGTATTAGTATCATTGAAGATGAATTAATTTCACAAATCTTTTTCGCTGTATGTAAAATATGGATTTTTTTAGTGCCAACGTTTTGGTATCTTAAAATTGAGAAAAAACCTTTATCCCGAAATATTCCTCCAAAAAATGGAATTAAAATGGCTTTAATTACTGGAATATTGATGTCAATAATAATATTAGTAACATGGTTCTTGTTTGAAGATACCTTGGATATTCAAGGTATGGTTGATATATTACAATCTAGAGGTTTTGACAGTGTTAATTTGTACATATTAGGTATGATTTATTGGATATTCATAAATAGTCTACTTGAGGAATATGTATTTAGATGGTTTATCACAACCAAGTCCGCTGAAATATTTGATAGTGAAATGACTGGTATGATTTTTTCTGCACTGATGTTCACTCTTCATCACGCTATAGCATTGCATCTATTCGGTTTTATTTGGTGGCAAACGGTTCTGGCAAGTTTTGGCCTAATCTCTGCTGCAATTATCTGGTCATGGTTGTACATTAAGTATCGTTCAATATGGGTATGTTGGCTTTCCCATGCAATTTGCGATGTGGCGGTTTTTGGTATTGGATACATTATTTTATTCGATTTTTAAATATAATTAATTCTATATTCGAAGACATTCAGCCGTTTCATTCAATAATCTGATTACGTTCGCTATAATCAACAATTGTGGGCCTAGGCTTAAATTTGTAGATGTGGTATTATGAAGTTAGGAGTTTTGTTAGAACCTGATGGTGAAAATAGAGTCGCTATTGTCCCCGGTTCCGTCAAAAAATTGATGAAAAAAGGTTTAGAAATTTTTGTTGAGAGTGGTGCGGGTAATAAATCCAACTATCCAGATTCTGAATACCTGAATGCAGGTGCTACAATATGTACACGGGACGAGGCCCTATCTTGTGAAATTGTCATGTCTATTCGAATGTTAGATTCTAATCAATTGAGAGAAGGAATGAATCTGGTTTGTTTTGCAGATCCCTTCCGTCATCCAGAAAAGATACAATCTTGTCTTTCTTCCAAAGTAACACTATTTTCTATGGATATGATACCTAGGAGACTATCTCGTGCTCAATCTATGGATGTTAATTCTAGTCAAGATAACTTAGCGGGATACAAGGCCGTACTTCTCGGAGCATCATACGTGCCTCGTGGAATACCTATGATGACAACATCAGCTGGAACTGTAAAACCTGCAAAAGTTGTGATTATGGGTAGTGGAGTAGCGGGTCTTCAGGCAATTGCAACTGCTAAAAGACTGGGGGCAATTGTATACGCATCTGATGTAAGGAAATCTGCTGCTGAACAAATTGAATCGGTTGGCGGACGATTTATTGAAGTAGAAGGTATGGATGATTTTGAAGATGAGTCTGGTTATGCCAAACCGCTAACTCCTGAGTTTATTAAGAAGGTAAATGATACTGTTTGTGAAGTTGCTTCTGAATGCGATATTATTGTTACAACCGCTAGAATCTTTGGTAGGCCTGCACCAATTACGATACCAGCATCGGCCGTTTCCTCGTTTAAGCCAGGTGCTGTAATTGTAGATATGAATGCAGATGTTGGCGGAAATTGTGAGTTGACCAAACCGGGAGAAATTTATACCACAGATAATGGTGTAATTATTGTTGGAACTTCTAACTTACCAGGGACCTTAGCAACCACTTCAAGTATGCTTTATTCTAATAATCTTACAACATTTATTAGTTCAATAATTAAGGAAGGTGAGCTAATTATTTCTGAAGACGACGATATTCTATTTGGGTCACCAGAAGGTTCAGACTTCCATGTACCAGGTATGGGAGGGGTTCTTATTTGTAAAGATGGGAAATTAAATGATAAACAAACAAAACTAGGAGGTGTAATGTAATGACTCCAGAATTATTAATCGGCTCAATAACATTATTCGTTTTATCTATATTTTTAGGATTCGAGTTAATTACCAAGGTTCCAGCAATGTTGCATACTCCATTAATGAGCGGGGCAAATGCAATATCAGGTATTAGTGTAGTTGGCGCTTTAATTGGAGCAAACGTTGCTTACGGAGGTGGCGATACTCTTGTTTCTGGATTGTTGGCATTCTTGGCTATAGTTCTTGCAATGATCAATGTTATTGGGGGTTTTGCAGTTACTAACCGGATGTTGAATATGATTGCCGGCAAAAATAAGAGGAAGGGTGATTGAATATGATATCTAGTTCATGGGTCTCGATTGGATACCTGATTTCTGCGTCTCTATTCATATTAGGTCTTAAAAAATTAGGCCATCCTAGAACTGCGCCTGTTGGAAATCAATTAGGTGCCATGGGTATGCTAGTTGCTGTGTTAACCACTGTGACTGATATGTACCTGATGGGTGGTGCACATTGGGAACTAATTATTTCTGGAATCATTGTTGGTTCAGTTATTGGTTACATAATGGCGATTAAAGTTGAAATGACTGGTATGCCCGAACTTGTAGCTTTATTCAATGGATTTGGAGGTGCTGCATCAGCACTTGTTGCTCTTTCCGAATCATGGAAATATATTGAAGACGAAACTCTGACTTTACCCAGTGGTTTAGAATTGGAAGTTTTGATGGTTGCGGCTGGGCTTTCAGCTCTGGTTGGTTGGATGACTCTCACAGGTTCTTTACTTGCAATGTTCAAACTTAAGGGCGGTATAGAAATAAGGGGTAAATGGTTCAAAACACCTACTTGGGGTCCATCATGGTTAAATTATATTAAAATTATTTTGACATTAGCTGTTCTTGTATTAATTTACCTAAGCATTTCTGACCCAAGAGACCAAGAAATATTGTTTTCGATAATAGTCATATCCAGTATCTTAGGTATAATCATTGTTTTGCCAATTGGTGGAGCAGATATGCCAGTAGTTGTTTCTTTGTTAAATTCTTTTTCAGGGATAGCTGCAGCGTTTACTGGTTTTATTATTGGGAACAGTGTACTAATTGTTGCAGGTTCTTTAGTAGGGGCTTCTGGACTTATTCTGACATTTATTATGTGTAAAGCCATGAATAGAACTTTACCAGATGTTCTATTCAAGTCATTTGGTGGTTCTGAGAAAGAAACTCTCACTAGAACAAAGGTCGGTTCTGATGCTGAAGAGGTTGCCATGATGGCAGATGGTGCCCAAAAAGTCATTATTGTACCTGGATATGGGATGGCAGTTAGCCAGTGTCAGCATCAGGTCAAGGAATTTGCAGATATTCTACAAGAAAAATTCCAAACTGAAGTCAAATACGCTATTCACCCTGTAGCCGGGCGTATGCCAGGTCACATGAATGTCTTACTCGCAGAAGCAAATGTTCCATACGACCAACTTATTGAAATGGATGATATTAATCCTGAGTTTCCGGAATGTGACATGGCGGTTGTCATTGGTGCCAACGACACTTGTAATCCAGCAGCCAGGAGTAACGAGGGGCCTTTGGCAGGTATGCCAATAATTGATGCTGACAAGGCAAGAACAGTTGTGATTATCAAGAGGAGTCTTTCAGTAGGATATGCTGGAGTTGACAATGATCTTTTCTATGAAGATAAAACAATGATGTTATTTGGTGATGGAAAGAAGATGATGAATGAGTTGAACACGGCAATTAAGGAGTTGTAACACATCAATTCAAAGGTCGTTGAAAAGTAACGGTTATGTGTTAGTCAACACTCGAATTAACATAGGTGTACAGTATGGCGAGTATCAACTTCAAAGTTCTGGTCGTTCTTTTGATTATTGGTATGGTTGCTATCCCTGCTTTAGGGAACAGTGGAGGTCCTCCGTACTTGAACCAAGACGGTGATCCAACGGTCAAATATGGTTGTTCATGTCATAATAATGGAGCAGTTTCTGAGAGAGCAGTTGTTATGATTACAAGTGTTCCAATAATGTATGAATTGGGAGAAAGTTATGAACTTACAATCAAGGTTGCAGATTCACTAACGCTATCAGGAGGAGACGGAAATTCCAAAGCAGGATTTATGTTATCTTCAGATTCAATAGGTGTATTTTCATGGAATGATGATCAAGAAATTCGTATTGCAGCTGATACAGAGGCTGATATTTCTCACAGTGATACAGACTCAGATGGAATTTGGATTGTTACCTGGACAGCACCTTCACAAGATCTAGGTACTGTAAATTTCTGGTTAGCAGGAAATTCAGTTGATGGCGGCGGTATCCCTGATACCGAAGATTACTGGAATCTTCTAGCATTTTCTATCAGTCCACCTGGTACTATTGCTGAGGGAGATAATGATGCAACTTTGTCTACAAGAACTATTTCTGTAGGAGATTACGATTCCTTGTTCTTGTTAGAGGAAACTGATGCTGAGAAGGAAGCCAAAAGGCAGGAGGCTCTATCGATGAAAATTTATCAACAGGGAAGTATGTTCTACTGGTTCAGTCTAACTGCATTAATTATTGGCGCACTCGTCCAAAGAGAAATTCTTGAAAGAAAATATGATGATGGCCCGGAATACCTGGCTGCTGAGTTAGCTTATCCACAAGCTCTGAGACAATTATTTTTCAGCGTAGTTTCTTTTGTTATTGCCGTTAGATGGTTAGCACAAGATGCTGTTTTAGAGTTCCCTCCTAGGGCAGTTCTCGATCCTGAAGCTCAAAATGTTACAGATTTGACTAGTTTTGTAATAGGATTTACATTCTTACTCAGTGGTTGGTTTGCTTACTGTTTCTATCGTACTATTTTAGCTGCAAGAGCCAAACCTAAGGTCAAGGATTTACTTTGAAATGCAGTCATATCTTGATGAACAAATGAGTTTCTCAGAACATTTTTCTGAGTTTTACAAAATAATTCGTTTTAGTGCTATTGGTGTAGTTATAATTTCAATTTCTCTATCCTTCTTTATCGATGATATATTGATTAATTGGCTAGATAACTTATCATTGAAAAACGATTTTTCATTGGCAATATACAGCCCGTATGATTGGATTGATACTAAGTGGGCACTATTACTAATATTTTCCATTACTCTGATATTACCTTATTCTTCATTAAAAATGAGAAAATTTGCATTACCGGGACTTTATCCTAGGGAGAGAAAATGGTTCACTTCAGTAATTTTCTTTACAGGTTTTATTGTACCAGTCCTATTATACCTAATATGGTTTCTTGCGATTCCAACTTTCCTCAATTTTTTCGATCAGATAGGCATGGTTAATCAAGGAGAGAATGTAATTTCTGCTAGGTATGATGCAGTCTCAATAATCAGCCTAGGAATTGGAGTATCATGGATTATTATAATTGGTGTTTTAACGACCTCGATACTCTCTCTCTCTCGATTTTTTGGTATGGTGAAAAATAATGAATCCGGAATTAGAATTCGTATTTTACTAATTTCTTTTTCTCTAATACTATTATCGCTACCTAAAACATATGATGGTTTAAGAATAATTATATCCCTGATGACAGTATTTGTAGCAGATTCTATATCTCGTCTTACACCAATTTTTGAATAATTTTTGAACAAAAATACATTGTATTCAAATCATAGTTAGTTTAGCGCTACATATGAATAAGGCCCGTGCTACTGCTGCCCTCATGGTAGTTTTTTTCGGGTTAATTGCAAATCTTTATTCAGATGTTATTGATGATTGGCTCAGTAACACCATTCAAACACAAAATTCAAGTAATGAAGAGATTTTAGTTGGTATTCAAGAAAATGAAAATTGGCTCATTATTCCAGTAAGTTTCCAAGGTGATAATTTCGAATTAGATAAAGCTCAGTCAATACTTGAATCTGATGGCCCCGCTAGCTCATATATTGGACAAATAAGTGCTGAACAATCAATTCTTAACGCAACTATATTAGATCAAGTCTGGATATCAAATTATAATATCAATTTCTGGGGTGAAGACAGTGAAAGTGGTAGAGATTCGGGTTCTGATGGAGCTGGCGTAGATAATTTAGTGGAGAACGCACTTAAAGATGTGTTATCGGGAAGAGACCTATCTCCCTGGGATTTTGATAATAATGGAATTGTTGACAGATTGTTGATACTTCATTCTGCAAATCCACAAGAAATCAGTGGTGGTTCTAGTTCAATATGGAGCCATATGTCTGGTCTTGATAATCCAGTAAAAATTGGTAAATGGTCTATTAATCATTACACAATCGCTTCAACAAAGTCTGGAGTTGGGACCATTGTTCATGAAATGCTTCACCAGATGGGGGCTTTTGACTTGTATGATGTCCACAGTTCTCTGCCAACTAGTAACTGGAATGGAATTGGTGTCTGGGGAATTATGGCTAGTGGTAATTGGAATGGTAATGGTAATACTCCCGCTCTTCCATCATCTTCAACTTTAGAACTAATCGGGATTGAGAGAGGAATTCTAGTGGATCCTAACTATGGTGGAAATTTCACTTTGAGTCCAATTTCAGATGGGGGTAATTACCTGAATTTGATAATTGGTCCTGGTGAGAATATTAAAATCACAAACAGAGGAAATTACGGGTTTGATTCTTCACTCCCTGGACATGGAATTTTAGTAGAACATCAAGATACAAATAATGGCGATACTGGTAGTAATTTAGTAAATACAGATTCAAAAAATGCTTGGTTGAAAATAATAGAAGCAGATGGAGATGATGCTTTAATTCGTAATAAGGATTCAGGAAGCGGTGGAGATGTTTTTACGGATGGAGATATTATTGGAAATACTGATGCCTCAAATGGTATGATAATTTATGATAATAGAGGCCGTCTAGTCAGTTGGTCTGCTTCAGTAGAATATCTTGGCAATGATGATTATTTAATCTCAATTACGCCAATAATTAATACAGATAAAATCAATATTATTACTCCGCGGCAGCCTGTAGAATTACTAAATCAAGAATCACTTTTTGTTGAAGTGGTTAATTCTGAAGTTTGTGATTTTAAAATTCAAATACAAACTCATAATGGAAACGTAATCAATCAAACATTAGAAAAATTACCTACAGGAGTAATATCTGTTCCTGTAATGAAGATTGATGAAACTTACCCATTATCAGGTAATATAATTGGTACAATGGGCTGTGACTCAAATTTTAGACAAATCGATTTGAGATGGCACAATGTAGGTCATCGTATTATATCTGATAGCTTTTTCTTAATGATAGATCATGATAAAGTAAATACATATTCAATTCTTCCTGAATATGAAGGAGATAGTTCAAGATTTTACAACATCGAGATACAGGGTGCAGCCTCCAGAATAACCAATTTGGAACAGAGTCAAACTATTATTCCTGGTGATGAAATTGAGGTTTCAGTTAATCCAGATGGTTTATTACTCCCAGGGATGATAGCTAGAGGTGAATTAGTTTTAGTAGATAATTTTGGTATTGAACTAAGAATTCCTGTAACATTTGAAGCGAAATCTACTCTAAATAGCAATGTGATATTTTCTTGGCTTGCTGAACCTGGCAACGGCCTATTTATGATTAGTATTTTATTGGCTATTTCAATAATTTCCGGTGGTTCTTCTGGGAAAAAAAATATTTCTGATGAGTCAGAATAATTACATTATTTTTTATTAGGATTCGTCCATCTTGAGTTTGCAGGTGGTCTAATAATTCCAAGATATTTCCATTCTTTATCTATTTTCAAAGGCTGAAGCCAGATTTTATTTACTCCAGATGCCAATCTAGACGCCAAACAAGCGCTTTCCCAATTTAATTTTCTTTTTGATGGTTCAACAATCAACCATGGAGCATGATCTAGACCAATTTTCTTATCATAACATCTCCATTTGGTTCCATATTTGAACCCAGGTCTTGGATGTAGTCCGCGCTCTAATAGGTCAGTAAAAACTTCAGTAATTTCTGAATATTTGATTTTCTCTGACATGATATAATCTTCAGTGGTATGATCGATAATTCTGCCATCTGAGTAGTCGATGCCTAATTGTTCAGAGGGCCATTTATCGTATCCATAGTATAGGGTGCCTATACTGATTTTTACGTTACTAAATTTGGAAATTAGTATCCTATCTGTTTTTGTGGGCGGGGTCAAATTTCCTCTTGGATTTTCGGAAGTAATGTTGTAAGTAACTACCGCTTGTTCATTATCTACAATCAATACCTCTGCTAAACGATTTCTTCCAATAACATCAACAGTCCAAGAAAATAATTCTTCCATATCAATATAATCAGAAGAATGAAACCATCTGATTTCTGATTCAGGCAAATTTTCTCTTGGATGAAAATTTGAACTCCATCTAAGTCCCCAAGTGCATTTGTTGTAAACTAATTCTTCCATTCCTGCAAAATTTTCTGTTAGGACTACCTTATTTCCTGGTACTCTCAATGCTTCCAAAACTATTGCCTCATTAATTAAATTTGATTTTTTCTTAATCTCTTCGTTTAACCAATTCTCATAGGGCAAATCTAAATGTCTATGGTTATGACAAAATATTACTTCTGAAGAACTTAGCAAGAGATCATTTCCATTAATTTTCTTCCCTATTGCAGATTTATTCCATAATCTTTCTTTGGCGGAACCAGCATAAATCCAACTGTCATTGTGTGGTTCCATGACTCTACGAGGGGCTTCTCGTTTTCATGTCAACGGTTGCAAAATATCATTCATGTGTTGTTACTCGGAGATACGATAACATGAGTGAGGGAGCCAGTGAAAGGAAGAAAATTTTGAAAGAACTTAGGAATCTCTTGGATGAAATGGAATCGTCAAAAGTCACTCTTATCGGCGATATAATGCTGGATAGATATCATCATGGCTATTCAAATAGACTAATTTCAACAGCACCTGTTCCAGTCCTCAAAATTTTGCGATCTGAAGAATCGCCCGGTGCTGCTGCACATATTGCTAGAGGTCTGAATTCTCTAGGACTTAATGTTTCAATATTTTCTTCTGTAGGAGATGATAGAGAGGGGGATTTCATTAAGTCGAAATTCATTTCAGATGGAATTTCTATAGACGGTATAGAAACAGTAGAAAATCGTCAGACTCTAACTAAAATTAGATTTTTTGGTAGTCGACAGAGTCTCCTTGACAAGACTCAAATTTTGTTACAAGCTGATAGAGAAGCCTTGGGAGATTTAGATATTGAAGTCAGTAATCGCTTAGTTGAGATGACTCTAGGATCAATCCCTGATAGTTGTGCTTTAGTCATATCTGATTATGATAAAGGTGTTTTAACAGACGAGGGTGCTCAAAGATTAATTGACTGCGCAAGAAAATTTTCTATTCCTTCAATTGTTGATCCTAAATTAACTGGGTTAGAGAGGAGTAGGGGTGCAACAGTAGCACTTTTTGAGATAAGAGGACTTGATTTACTAAGAAGAAGGTTAATGCTGGAAAGTGCCGAAGAAGCGGCGTTCAGTTTGATCAAAACTTATGATTGGGAATCAATGATAGTCCTCGGTGGGATAGATGGTGTTACTTTATATGAAGCCAATGGTAATATTGATTTCATCCCATGCTCTGCTCCCTCACCTTCTCAACAGATAGGTCTCCATGATGCAGCAGCAACAGCCTTGGCTGCTGCGCTTGGAAATAATTTCTCAATGAATTCTGCTGTAGTCCTTGCTGCTGCTGCTTGTGAATGTGTTCTGTCAGCCGAAGCTAGCCATGAGTTTGTTAATCGCAGAACTCTTGGGTTATGGTTGGATGAACTATCATGGCAATTACAGATATCTGATAGATAATTTGAACCAAAAGAGGATTGGATTCAATACTATAATGGTTCTCGGTACCAATATGAGGGCTATTGTCATTGGTTTATTCTCTATTTTTCTGATGTTATTCTCTATGGATTCTGTACTAGCAGAATCTGATGAAGTAGATACTTCTATAGGATTTGATTTCACTTTCGGGGAGATAATTGAAAATGAGAAAATTTTTTCCGGTTCAGTTGTTAGTTCGAATCCAGATGTCGAGGTATCTTGGGAAATTTATAACTCAACGGGATTCAAGTATAATTGGGGAGTGTTTGATACAGAGTCTGAAGAGTTCTACCCGATAAGTGGAGATTATTTCTCGATGAGTTGGGAAATGATGATTAAATCCCAAGATTACTATTCTTGTTCTTGTGAATTTAAAGTCATCGTAATTCATGATTCTAATATCATTTCTGAAGATGTAATGCCTTTCTTCATTTCTAATGAAAATTATATTTCGGACTCTAACTTTGCTATGCAAATAGAGAATCCCATAAACAATGATTGGATAAATGGAGATCTATCGATAGAAGCTAGAGTTAGTGATATCACAGGTAACAATCCGCAGTCTGCTCAAATTTTTGTAAAACGCTATCTTACATTTGCCGAAACATGTAATAGCGTTCCTGAAATAAATTTCGAAAATGAAATCGTTCTTTCATTTACTGCGAATAACTTCTTTTCCCACGAAATTGAAATGGAAACAAAGCCAGATGGTTGGTATGAGTTAGTGGTATTAGTTACTAATTCTGAGAATCCTGATGAAATAGAAATTTTCAATTGTTTATCATTTAAATTAAATAACCTAAATCCTTTGATATCTGTTCCAAATCCTCCTACGGATATGATTGAATCCTCTTCAACAATAATTGTTGATGCCTCAACTTCTGCAGATCCATTTTGGTTTGAAGAATCATTATATTTCATATGGACATGTACAAATTCCAAGGATAGTAGTATTATAGTCCATGAAGGGCACAATGCTAATGCATGGACATTTGAGCTAGATGGTAGTGTTTCTGCGGATTATAATCTTAAGTTAGAGTTAGTCGATAGTGGCGGCTTATCATCTAAGACCGAATTTAACTTCTCTGTTAGTAACTCCCCTCCGTCTTCTAAACTGATTATCAACGGTATTACAGTAATTGACGGAGATGAGGTTAATTTGGATAATCTAGGTCCGATTTCATTAGATGGTTCGAAATCCTCAGATACAGAAAATGACGAACAAGGACTTAGATGTATTTGGTCAGTAAATGGAAAAGTAATTTTTGAAGGTTGCGAAAATAGAGAATTTAGTTGGCCAGAAAATCAGACGGATCAGAAAGAGTTAGTACTGAGGCTAGATGTTATGGATAATGATGGTTTTTCATCCTCTCAGTCTGTTAAACTAATCAATCCTACGGTTAACGATTCAATTCCTTATCCATTAATTGTTCTATTCATCTCATTCCTCTTCTTAATTTCTTCGATATTCTATAGATTTAGAAAAGATTCTGAAAATAAAACTATTCCGAAATGGTCTAAAGGAAAATAATAAATTACACATATAAATAAGAGAAATTAATCACGTGATAACATGAGCGCCATAGGTGAACTGCCTTTCTCAGCAAATGAATATGGACGTCGTCAAGAGAGATTTTTCTCCAACTTTAATACTGATACATTAATTCTGATCCCTACTAATTCTATAAAAATCAGATCAAATGATACATCATTTCCGTTTCGCGCTAATTCGTATATGTTGTATTTATGTGGTTGTAATCAGCCGGAGGCAGTCTTTATGGCCTTCCATAATTCTAATGATTGGCAAAGTTGTCTGTTTGTACAGCCACGTGATACTCGTACTGAAATTTGGGAAGGAAGAAGAGTTGGAGTTGAGGGGGCTAAATCATTGTGGCCAATCGATGAGGCTTATTCTATAGATGATATGGAAAATATGATTGAAGAAAAATTAACTCAATCTAAATCAATTTCTAGTATACTAGGATTGAATAAAAAATTAGATATTATCATTGAAAAATCAAAACTAGAATTTATTGACCCTAGAAAATCTCTTGATGAATTAAGAGTAATTAAATCTGATGAAGAAATTAGTGTTATGAAAAGGGCAGCATTTTTGGCCTCAAATGCACATAAAGAAGCGATTATGAAAACTCATCCAGGTATTGGTGAATGGGAAATCCAATCCATTATCGAAGCACATTTTACTTCAAACAAAAGTATTCCAAGTTACGGTTCAATTGTTGGTGGAGGTGATAATGGAACAATTTTGCATTATCACTCAAATAACATGGAAATTAAAGATGGACAATTGGTTCTCGTAGATGCTGGTTGTGAGATATCAGGTTATGCATCAGATATCACTAGAACTTGGCCTGTAAATGGTAAATTTTCAGATCCACAAAGAGAGATTTATGAATTAGTTTTGGAAGCTGAAAAGGCAGCTATCGAGGCTTGTGTAGTTGGTTCTCCATGGAGTTCAATGCACCATGCAAGTTCGAGAGTTCTAGCACAGGGATTAATTGATCTTGGAGTTCTAAATTGTGACATTGAGGAGGCTTTAGGGACGAATCTCGATGGTCCGTTCAGAAATTTTTTCATGCATGGTACAGGCCACATGCTAGGCTTAGATGTTCATGATGTGGGAGGTGGCAGACAGGGAGATAAAGGACCTGAAAGAATCCTTGAACATGGAATGATTCTAACTATTGAGCCAGGTCTATATTTTGGTAGTTGGCGTTCTGATGTAGAGATTCCGGAAAGATACTCAGGTATCGGAGTCAGAATTGAAGATGATATTCTAGTCACAAATGATGGCCCTGTGGTTCTAACATCTTCTTGTCCAAAAGAAGTTTCAGAAATCGAATCATTAGTTGGTATGGGTAAAGAGTGATTTTATGCGTGACTGGAAAACTATACTTTCTGAGCAACTTTCACCGGAAGCTGAGAGGCTCACAGTAGAGGACGCAACAATCCTTTATGAAAGGGCAGACATTAATGATTTAATGTACGCATCACTTGAGAGAAGGAAAAGACAAGTACCTGGTAATGTTGTAACATATCTTGTAGATAGAAATATCAATTATACAAATGTCTGTACAATAAATTGCCAGTTCTGTTCATTTTACAGGCCTCCGGGTCATTCTGAGGTATACACTCAGTCATTTGAAGAGATTAGTCAAAGAATAACTGAATTGGAAGAGATTGGAGGTACTAGAATTCTTATGCAAGGAGGTGTAAATCCTGATTTAGGACTTGATTGGTATCTCAAGTTACTATCAAATATCCGTGAAAAACATCCCAAAATTTCTTTAGATTGTTTTTCTCCAATTGAAATTGAGGGTATTGCAGATGTATGTGAATTGACTACATATGAAGTCCTAACGAAATTAAAAAAATCAGGTATGCATGGTCTTCCCGGTGGTGGTGCTGAAATGCTAGTAGACGACGTCCGTCTAGATATTTCTCCAAAGAAAGGTTCAGCAGAAAATTGGCTCAGAGTGATGAGTGAAGCCCAAGAATTAGGTTTAACAACATCTGCAACAAATGTTTTTGGTTTCGGTGAAACCGAACATCACCGTATACTACACATGGAAAGAATTAGAGAATTACAAGACTTAGCTATTTCTAATGGAAGAGTAGGGTTCACTTCCTTTGTGGCTTGGCCCGTTCAATTAGAGAATAATTCCTTTGGGAAGAGAAACCGAGGAAGAAACAAGATAGAATTAGGAGCAGGTCCTGTTGAATACCTTAGGCATATTTCTGTCTCACGATTGTTTTTCGATAATATTGACCATATACAAGCATCATGGCCTACAATGGGTCTAGGAGTGGCGCAAATGGCCATATTAGCCGGTGCCGATGATGCTGGTTCTACTATGATGGAAGAAAATGTTGTTTCAGCATCTGGAACAAAGAAAACCCTGGCTAAAGAAGAAGAACTACAATCTTCAATAATCAGAGCAGGATTCACGCCTGTAAAAAGAGACTCAGACTATAATCATCTAGAAACTAAAATTCTTAATGAAAATAAATTTATTGCCCCAATCCCATTACAGGGTTAATAGTCAGAAAGCTCTAATCTACCGCTCCTGACGGGTAATTCTGGAATTTCAATTTTGTGATGATAATTTTCCATTAATATTGGCCTTACCCATTTCATCTTAGTTCCATCGTCTCCTTGAAAATCGATTATTAATTCCCAATGTATTGCAATGAGACCAGAGTAAATAGAGCCCGGCCATAAATCAGATGGTCCTTTTAAATTGATATTATTCATATTTTCAATTTGTGATAAATCAGTCCATTCACCAGGATCTAAAACCCTCATTGGCTCGAGCATCATCACTCTCCTATCTGCAACATTCATTGGAATCGATTCGCCAACTCCTGTACCTAATTCTTCACTTGAAGCAATTCTTCTTGCAGGAAGCGCAGTTGACATCCCTGGAATTGTTTGTTCCCCCTCTTTTTTACTTTGAGAATCAAGAATCATTTTCCTTTCAGGAACAGCGATTCCAACCTGAATCCTTCCTCTAACAATATTCAATGAGGATGGTAACTTTATCATTGAGATATCTATTTCATTTTCACCTATGATAATATCAATATCTGGTGCTTCGATTGGATTACTAATCAAATTATTTTGTCTTTTTATATCTCTCATATTAGCGATCATTCTAAAAATCATTGGTGAAATAAATATTGGAAAGGCGACGAATAAAAACAGAGGATAATCTAATTCTCCTATTCTTACTGAATAATTTAGCAATTCCAATAAAGGATTGATAAAGCTAACTTCGCTAATTGCCGGAGTTATTGCTCTTAAGAATAATGTAGAGATTAAGATTATCACCGCTGGAGCAATCATTTTCCTAGCTCTATAGTGCATTGGGTCAGGATCAATATACCAACCATTCCTTGTCCTCATTAAAAATGGAAAGGTTTCTTTTGAAACATCTCCTTTCAATACTTTTTTTGAGTTATCACTCTCATTAAATTTTCTCCATTCCACAAACCAGTCATCTTCGGCACCAATCTTAAAAGGCGGTGGCGGCTTATTTTCTGATTCTAATATGATTTCTATTATTGGTATTTCTTCCGGTATCATATCATAATGTTCAAATGGAGGGTACCTTATCCTTTGAACAGACTTTTCCAATTTCTCAACTCCATAGAACAGCCTTAATCGCTTTCCCAGCCAATTTTCTGAATTCGGGAATTTCCTTCAACATCTTAGTTCCCAGTGGAATCGGATTTTCTATTTCTCCAACTTCATTAATCATTTCTATTACATCTGGTTTCGCCCAAACTTTGAAAATTTCTTCAAGTTCCTCATCGCTTGAATGTGAAAGGAATGCATCTCTTAATGCCCTTGCTCTAGATTGTGATTTCCTCATTTTATCAATTTTTTTATCAATCTTTGATAGATTTGAAGAGTCTAAATTATTACTTTTGATTAAATCACTGAAGTCATCAATTATTAAATCAATGTGAGAAAAACCTGGTCCAATGCCACCTCCTGTAGTAGGTTTACAGATGCCCGCAGCGTCACCAAAAAGAGCGATTCTATCAGAAGTTGTCTTTTTCAAAATTCCACTGGGGACAGACCCAACAAATCTCCCAACCTCTTTACAATCTTTGAATTTATGAGACCATCTACTGTTATACATTAATTCATGTAGCAAATCCTCACAAGACTTATCTCCAATATATTTTGTTTGACTCCAAACACCGACTCTTGCAGAATCTCCTGACGGTATTACCCAAGTAAAAAAGCCAGGTGAAATTTTTGAACCAGTATACATGTCAAGTTTTCCATTCTTGCCATTATATCCTGTCACTTCTATTTGCATCCCAATCATTGTTTCTTTCGGCCTTCCCATACGTGCCTCTCTTCTAACCCAAGAATGCGCTCCATCTGCTCCACAAATCACTTTTGTTGTTAATTTTTTAACTCCATTCGAGGTCAAAATCTCAATAATTACTTTATCTTGTTCAATATCTAATTTTGTTGGTTTACTTGATAACCAGAGGTCAGCACCAGTTTCTATTGCCTGTATTACAACAGCTTCATCAAACAGTTTCCTACAAACAGACCAGGTGCGAATTTTTTCTTCCTGTCCAATTTCTACCAATGTTCCTTCTGGACTATATATTCTGGCCCCCCAGATCGGTGTTAATACAGTATATGGAAGATTTACAGATTTCATTGCTTTTGGATTTACCAAACCTGCACATTGAAAAGGTCTCCCAATTTCTTGATGTTCTTCTAAAATCAAAACTCTAAGATTATTTTTCGCTAGTTTTTGTGCTAGATAGCCTCCAATAGGCCCTGCTCCGACTATCACAGCATCATAGTCGAACTCTTCCATGTTTTGTTCAACAGGCATGCCTTATTGATATCTTCTAAATTAAATCTCATTTCTTACGAGATTTTTTATTTTTCTTCATCATAGTGTCTATGATTAAACTAGCATCTTTTTTCGTCAATTCATCTATAGAAACAATATTCGCTATCGAAAGAATGTCGCTCAATGGAATCTCTTCTCTGAGAGCGATTTTTTCGACTAATTTGACTTGTGATTCCGTTGCAGGTAATAGTTGACTTTTCTTGATTAAGAAATCTATAACTTTACTAGCGCTACCGTCTTTCCCTCCAGTTAGATTGTTAATATCTTCAACTTCGCCGATTTCACAAATTTTTCCCAGAGAAAATTCCAATTGATCTGCTAATTTAATTATTAAATTCATTTGTTTATCACTGGCAGGGAAGTCCCCCCCTTCACCAATAATCAAATCTAGGGTTTCTTTCATTTCATCTCCAGTTAGTTCATCAGGCTTCTTACCATTCAGATATCTAGTTAGATCCTTTTCATTCATATTTTTAATAAGATTATTTAGAAGTTCAACTTGCTTTTTAGAGGGTACACTTCGCTTTTTCGTCTTTGCATTCTCATTCATTGTTTCAAATTTTTCTATAAATTCATGCCAAATTTTTGGTGCAGATTGAGTACTATCTTCTATAGTGTCTAAATTGGACTCCATTTGAGCCGTAAAATCACTATTGAATAGTCCTTGATTATCTTGCTCATTATAGAAAGGAACAACTTCAAGCCACATAGTTTTACCTGCATCCGTAGGAACTAACGAACCACTATTGTTTTCGACATATTTTCTTTTGTTTAATGTTTGAATAGTTGAAACATATGTAGAAGGCCTTCCTATACCAACTTTTTTCATCTGTTGAACAATTGAACTTTCAGAAAATCTCCTTGGTGGCTTGGTCTCATCACTGACAAGTTTAGGATTTTCATCATTAGGAATTATATCCCATTCTGCCCCAATCTCCAATTTCGAAATTGGAGGTTTTTCAATAATATCCTTATGGTATTGGTCAAAGACTGCTTCCCAACCTGCATGTGTTCTCCAAGAAGCTGTCCCCATAATTTTCAATTCTAGATTTTCTGTTTTTGCTTGGATACTTCTTGTTTCTCTGATTGATTTAGACATTTGACTTCCTGCAAATCTAGCCCAGATTAATCTGTATAATGCTTTCAAATCTTTATTGTTTTCGTCACTTAACCTATCTATCTCTGGCCTCGTAGGTCTGATAGCTTCATGAGCATCTTGGACGTTCTTATTTCCTTTCTTTGCATCTGGTCCGAGAACTCCCTCTCCAAGATAATCATGTCCAAATTTATCTTTAACAAAATTCTTTACCGCTTCCCTCGCTCCTTGGTTTGTTCTGGTTGAGTCAGTTCTTATGTAGGTGACATGACCTGAATTATACAATTCACCTGCTAGAGAACTAGTTTTTGATACCGACCAACCAAGAGTCGAACTTGCAGCCTGTAGCATTGTATCTGTCGTGAAGGGAGGTTTAGGGGATCTGTTACTCTTCCCTTCCTTAATTGAAACAATTTCAATTTTCTTATTTTCCTTCAGTGTTTCAATTGCTTGCTTAGCTAGTGACTCGTCAAAAGTTCTATCAGGATAATGTTTACCATCATCATCAATCCATGCATTAGGTTCGCCTTTTTCATGAAAACGTATCTTGAAATTGACATTATCCGAATTAAAACTTACACTATGAAAATTAATTGGTACGTGTTTCTCACGCAATAACTCTCTTTCAACTATGAATCCTAAAGTGGGCGTTTGCACTCTCCCCATCGAAGCTAATTTCCAAGATCTCGAAAATCTAGAACATTCGAAACCTACCAATCTATCCATGAACCTTCTTACTTTGGCTGAATCAACCAATGCTGTATCAATTTCTCTTGCTTGATTGATAGCATCATTAACAGATTTTTCAGTGATTTCATTGAATGTTACTCTTTTTTGCGTACTAAAATCAGAAAAAATTATGCTCAGCCTCCAGGCTATGAATTCTCCTTCTCTATCTGGGTCAGTCGCAATGTAGACTTCATCCACATTCGATTTCTTAGCCTTTTTAATCATATCTTTAATTTTTTTCTCAGCGCCTGTTGTCCAACTCCAAGGTGGTTCTGGTAGCTCTCCTTTTTCTGATTTCCACATAGATTTAGATGAACCTTTGCTGCCTTTTGATGGCAAATCTTGAACATGTCCTCCACAAGCTTGGACTATCCACCCTTTGCCAAGATATTTCTTAACCGTCTTTGCTTTAGCACCGGACTCGAGTATCATTAATTTCATACTGCCCTCTCCTCACTTTGTCAATTATCTAGCATCGACTATTGTTAATGGCCGCAGAATACTACCGGTATAAACTTGAGTCTAGTCAGTTTGATACAAGGCGCGCACGCACGTGAGGCGCGCGAGGCCGGCTAGTTTTTTCGGCTCCTAGATTTTACTTCATCCCAAGGTTCTGAAGCAGCAGGACCAGCACAACCAACACATCCAGGATAACCAGCTCTGCCCAATTCTACAATCTTGTTTTGTAACTGATTCCATACTTCTATCCCTCCCTTGACCCAAACAATTTCAAGTGAATCAGGTTCTTTGAGAGAGATTATTCCGTCAGACGAGTTTAGATTCTGGAAAATAATATTTTCTGTGTTAGAGAATATGGATTTTATACCAAATATTATCTTCGGTGCTTTATCAGATAGTTCCTTTGATAAATCTTCTATTTGTTGGGATAATTGCCCGTTATGAATTATTTCAACACCATTTGAACGAAGAATTCTTCTAGCCAATTCTGATACGGCCGCATCCCACCCAGAACCCTTCATGATCCTGGGATAGTGCGTAATGCTTGAAGAGTGTCGGTCCACCGGCTTCAACGTGGGACTACCATACCGAATGTTTGGCAGGCCGATTTTAGGTCTAATTGACTCTGAAAGAGCCCATGGCATTGGTCTATCCACTCTTTCTAAATTAGAAAGAACTTCAATGGGACGTGGATTCCTAAAATCACTATATCAATCTCCTGAAGTACCAACTAATGTGTTTGGTTTATCTTTTAGCCATCCTTTAGGTATAGCCGCGGGATTTGACAAAAAGGCTGCAGCCTTATCTGCTTGGCCATCTTTAGGATTCTCTTGGATGGAATACGGTGGAATTACTAGATTCCCTCAGGATGGAAACCCTAAACCAAGAATGTTTAGGGCGAATAAGGAAAACGCATTAGTTAATAGAATGGGATTTAATAATCCAGGAGCGTTAGCTGTTAGAGAAAATCTCATCGAAAGAAGATCTATTGGTTTATGGCCTAATAACCCGGTTGCTGCAAATATTGGTCGTTCAAAAAAAGTCTCGAACGATGAGGCAGCCGATGACTATTCATCTACTCTGGATATTCTTTGGGATTATGCAGACTTATTCGTGTTGAATGTTTCATCTCCAAATACACCTGGTCTAAGGGAATTACAGGAAGTCGATCATTTAAGAGATGTTCTAACCTCTTGTATTGAGGTAAGAAATAGGAAAGGAAATTATAAACCAATTTTAATGAAATTCTCACCCGATTTGAATGATGATGATTTACTAGATTCTGCACAAGTTTCTGTTGATTGCAATGTTGATGGTTTTGTAGCAACAAATACTACAATTTCAAGATACACACCTAAGAACTCCCAATCTCGTTCGGTTTTCGCTCAATCAGGGGGGCTTTCGGGTCGCCCATTGAAAAAACGTTCGTTAGAAGTCGTAAGTATGTTGTATGATTATACAGATTCAAAGGTACCAATAGTCGGTGTAGGTGGAATTGATTCAGTAGATTCTGCATGGGATATGATTACATCTGGGGCATCTTTAATTCAATTATATTCTGCTTTAGTTTTCGAAGGTCCTTCAATTACTTCAAGAATTGTTAAAGGCCTTAATACGAATGTAAAGAAAAATAACTTTTCAAATATTTCAGAAGCTGTTGGTTCTAAACACACTTGAAAACAAAAACCTCTTGAGTAGATTTTAGTTGGAAAGTATATGGCTACAACCAGAGGTAAGAGGTTAGTTGTAGTTGGATTAGGATTAATTGCTTTAATTGCTTTAATGTATGTTAATGTTGATCCGGAAGTTCAGTATACTGTCGATGAAATAATGGATAGTCCAGAAGATTATACCAGTGAAGAAATCAATTTGAGAGGAACAGTTTTGGAAGGTTCATGGGACGAAGAATCGAAAGTTTTTATCCTTAAAGGAACAGAAGCAGAGTTATTTGTAGACTTTTCAACAATATCTCTGCCAGATGGATTTGGTGAAGGTTACATGGTTGCAGTACAAGGGGATTTGGAAAATATTGATGGGAAATGGACGATTTCTTCTAGTTCAATACAGACCGGATGCCCTTCAAAATATTCTGCAGAATAGATGTTCAATGCGAATATCATTCTAGGGGTTCATTAAAATGGCACCCCAATCACGGATATATGGGCTAGGGGGAGTGTTGACATGCTCTATTTTTCACAAATCGTCAATAATGGTGACCCGAAGTCTGAGGGCGGCGTAAACGAAGCATCGATGACCCATTGGGTGACAGCGACACTTCGCCTCCAAGAGATGCAGGTTGGCATAACGACTTTCCGGAGGGAAAATCGAAGTGTCTTATACCCGGGAACCAGGTCAGGCGCGGAAGCGAGCAGCCCGACCGGGGATGCTGGATGCCTTGGAATAGCGGAGTTGAGGAGTCCAATGATTATTCATCGATGGTGACGAACGTCCACCGAAGACGTGCCCACTAACGTTTCATTCTGGAATGTTACTTAGTCCACCCATCTTACAAACAATTTCGAAATGTTTTTTTGTTACCGGTTGAACAGAAAGCCTTGATCCCTTCATTAGCAATTTCATCCCGTCTAAAGCGGGATTATCTCTCATTTCCTGTAATGATACTATACTTTCCATTTGTTTAACCGGTTCAATATCCACCATCATCCATCTAGGATTTTCTGGCGTTGCTTTCTCATCAAAGTATTTTGAATCAGGATCTTGCGCAGTAAAATCTGGATATCCTTCTCTGCATATTCTTGCTACCCCCGCAACATGTGGTGGTTTGAAGTTAGAGTGATAAAAAAATACTAAATCTCCTAATTTCATCTCGTCTCTCATCATATTTCTAGCTTGATAATTTCTTACTCCATCCCAGTGGGTTTTCTTATCTTTGACTAGCATTTCCCAAGGGTATACATGAGGCTCACTCTTCATTAACCAATAATTCATAGTTTTGCCAAAGCGAATAGGTGAATGAAACTGTCGTCACCAAGCATCATCATATTTACCAATAATTAGAGTCGCATCAATAGCGTCTGCTTCATCTCTTTCTATGGCTCTTTTCAGACCAGCAGTTTTCACCATTCTAGAAACTCCTCCTGTCAGATTCACATTTAACTTCACCATCAATGCATAGATTGCTGGGAGTAATATTAGTGCAGAAATTGCTGCGATAATTAGTAAAATAATTATTACAGTGATGAATGGTTTAATCGCTGGAATGGGAATCCCAAAGGCGCAAAACATACCCGCAGTAGTAACAGTAGTTGCTTCGGCTAAGCTCATACCTGTACTAGAGCATGCTGATTTTATCGCTTCTAAATTCCCGCCTAATTCTCTCACTCTGTTAGCAATGTGGATGGAAAAATCAACACCTACTCCGACTAAAATAGAACCTATCATTACCGTAACTAGTGATAACTCTACACCTCCAAAGTCCATTATCATCCACTGCATTGCTACCGTAAAACCTACAGGAATGGTTGTTAATAAAGCGTATAAAATGTCTCGGAAAACCAGACCTAATGTTACAATTGTAAATAGAAGAGCGAATAATAGTGAACTCCATTGCGAACCAACAATCAGATTGTTAACTTCTATTGTAACTGATGCAACTCCTATTAGTTCTGGAGTGCCCGTAGTCCCTCCCAAACCTGAATTTGCTGCGTGCTTATTCACTAAATTTGTAGCAGTTTCAGTTCCAACTACATCCATGAAGGGCATATCAATATAGATTAGACTACTGCTGTAATCGGAGGAAATGAATAACTCTCGCATTTCATCAGTTAGGCTATTGTAAAATACATAAATTAAGAAATTTTGAGCTTGTTGCCCCCCTAATTCTTGTGCATCTAATGTATCTAAAGTTCTCCAAAATGATGCATTCCCTGATTGTTCGTTATCGAATATCAAGCGTGCAACATCTTTGATAGGTTGTGGCGCTGGTGTGTCATCAATTAGGTCGGCTACGGGTGCACCTGAAACATTGACTGACACCGCAATAGCTTTCATCAAGAAAACAATAGAAACAGCAGTGACTCGATCGACTTCTGCACATTGCCCTTCGAGTCTTTCTATCGCTTCTAACCCACTGAAAGGGTCATCTGCAGTTAAATCAGTTAAATCAGCAGTTGCACCAATGTTTTCTGATATTTTCAAGAAACCTGGCTGTCCTGATTCGAACTCATCACTGTAAGTCTTCATTTTTTGAACTGAATCCACATCTTGTGGAGCCATTTCCAATAAATCTAGATTTGACTCAACATTTTCCCTAGAGATGCCTGCTGAGAAAATCATTGCAATTATGAATAATACTAATGTGACTTTGGTCCATTTGACCGGTACTGAAACTATTGCCACGAATACTTTAGGGGGAGGATGTGAGGGTTTCTTTAAATCAAGTAATATAGTCAAATTTGGTACCATCAACATAGTCATTACATAGACTACAACAATTCCGAAAGCCAGAGACCATCCAACTGTTTGTATTGGAGCCATAGGTGTGAATGTTAACGAAATGAATCCAATAATCGTTGTAATAGCTGACAGGAATACCGCTCGTCCAGTCGAATTTAAAGCCTCTTCCATTTTTTCATTCGGTGTTCCTTTAGCTTCCGCATATCGATTGGTAATATGTAGTCCATATGATACTCCTAGAGCAAGAACAATCGGACCTACAATGATAACAGTCATAGTAACTTCATAATTAGACCATCCAATAATTCCCATTGTTAAGAAAACAGAACATAATGTAGGTAATCCAGAAATTATGAGGACTTTGATTCCTTGGACAAATCTAAATCTACCCGTCTGCAGTAAATCACAATGGAACAAGAAAAGAGTTATTGCTACTAGAAAAACCCCTACTGGAAATACATCCCAAAATAGATTAAATGATTCTTCTGTAACTGCGTTAGTAATTGGCGCAGGTCCTGTTAGAGCCATCTTAAGTTGTAGGCATTCCCAATCAGTTTCCTTTTCAGGTTCATCTGGACAAATATTATTGTTAACACTACTAAGATAGTCAATTTCTCTCTGAGTTTTTTCTATCATTTCAGCAACATCCGCATCGCTTGATATGCCCATTATAATTACTGCTCTATTCCAATAAAATGCCTTTTCAGCTTCTTCTCTACCTACGTCTCTGACTAACTTGTCAAGGGCATTTTGAGGCATTTCATCTAATATTTGGTCAACTCTACCTTGTTCATCTGGTATAGCATAATTTCCTAGAATATCTTTCTGTGAATCAATAGTTTCATTTATTTCTTCAGAAAACTCTTCTTGGCCTGTTGATGCAGCAACTCCTGAAGCGAAAGCTTTTGCTACTCTAACTGCACTAGAGTTAACTTCCTTAATGACAGCAGAGATTGAAAGAACATAGATAATATCATCAAATTCTCCACCATCGTTTCTGTTAGAATTCATTGCACTTTCCATAGCATCAATTTGCTTTAAGATGGGAATTGTTGTAACATTAACTGCTTCAGACTCGACATATATTATCATTACATTTGTTGTCCAATCTTCTTCAACTTCTTCAATCAGTACCGATACTTGTGAGCCATCGGGCAAGTAAACTTCCAAATCTCCATTCACATTCATAGAAGATTCTTCATTACAAAAACTTGGATTGAAATCTTTCCTACAATCTATAGCACCTGAATGTAGGGTGAAGTAACCAGTGAATACTAAGCAAAACACAATGATAAATATTGGAAATTTAACTAATACCTGTGTAGCAGATAAGCCTGATAATGATCTTCTTAGCCTATTAGGAGATTGTATAATGGCATCTTTGACAGAGTCTGAATCTATATTTTTTATCCTCTCTTTGAAGGAATATCCATATGGAGAATCAGTACTTTTGTCACTTCCTTGAATGGCCATACAGCATCCTCTCTGTATTGTCGTGTACCGCGAAGGGACTTCAACCCAACGCCTCTGTAGCCTTCAAAACTTCATTTACATTAGTTCTCTTGTTTCGTAATAGTCAAGAATGAGTTATTGCGGGGTGTATATGTAAGGTCTGGGGATTTCGATGGGTAAACCGAAAATTACTGATAAAAGATGGTCCATCGATCTTGAAAAAAGAATTCAACAAGAACATTATGGTGACACATACAGTAAGAGATATTCATTTGACCCCAATTCAGATAGAGAGATTTTTGTTATCGATACGCCCCCTCCATATCCTAGCGGAACTTGGCATATTGGTGCTGTTGCTCAATATAGCATGATTGATGTAATAGCTCGTAGTCAAAGATTATTGGGCAAGGAAGTATATTTCCCTTGGGGTGTAGACCGTAATGGAATAAATATTGAATTTACAGTAGAGAAGAAAACCGGCAAGAAAATGAGGACCTTTGAAAGAGGAAAATTCATTGATATATGCAGAGATACCATTGAGGAATATACACAAGCAATGAGAGAAACAGCATGTAGAGTGGGTTTATCTTGCTCTTTTGAAAATGAATATCTAACTGATTCATCGGAATTTAGAGCCGTAACTCAATCAATTTTCGTTGATTTGTTTAAACAAGGAAATATTATTGAAGATTTGAGGCCCAATATTTATGACCCAATAGAGGGGACCACAATTGCTGATGCTGAAGTTCAGAGAATTTCTCGAATGACCAAATTATGTGATATTTTATGGGAAACTGAAGATGGTGATCAAGTCATAATTACCACTACAAGACCTGAACTTATTTGTGCTTGTGGGATAGTTTTAGTTCATCCAGATGATGAGAGGTATTCTCATTTAATTGGTAAAGAAATTAAATTGCCTTTGCCTGTAAATGGTCGCAGTCAAAAAGTCATAATTCAAGCACATCATTCTGTGAAAATGGAGTTTGGTTCAGGAGTGCTAATGGTTTGTTCCTTCGGAGACCAAAATGATGTTTCTGTGTTCAGAGAGTTAGGGATAGAACCGTTCGTGGCCATAGACCTTGACGGGCAAATGACAGAAATATCTGGGCCTTTATCTGGATTATCCGTTATTGAAGCCAGGAAAAAAGCAATCGAAATTCTAGAAGAAGGAAATAAATTATCGTCAATCAAAGATCATGAACAAGAAATTCCAGTCAGTGAAAGAGGAAATAATCCAGTCGAAATAATTTTACTTAAGGAATGGTATGTTAAGCAAACTCATATTTTGGGGCGTATGGATGAATTAGTTTCAGAGATTAATTTTATCCCTCCTAAGAATAAACAGTTTCTAGATGATTGGATGCAAAATATTTCTATTGATTGGCCTATTTCAAGGAGACGTTGGTACCATACCGAGGTTCCTATTTGGTATAGTGAAGATGGTTCGAAAGTAGTTGTTCCCCCTTCTGGAACCTATGTTCAACCATGGAGAGAATCTCCTCCGGCAGGTTCTGTAGTATTAGACAGAGAAAATCGTGAATCTCTCGGTACTTATGAAGAAATGAAAGATCAGTTAGGTAATTTATCTGGAGAAGAAAAAGTATTCGATACATGGATGGATTCTTCTAATTCCAATTTGTTTGTGTCAGGTTATGGGAAAAATACTCAATTGTTTGAAAGAGCCTTCCCCACATCTTTGCGACCTCAGGGTAAAGAGATAGTGCGAACATGGTTGTACTACACTCTACTGAAAAGTACCCTTCTATTAGATAAACCTGGATTCAATAATGTTTGGATTGATGGTCTTGGAATGGATCCATGGGGGCGTAAAATGTCTAAATCACTGGGTAATGGTATTGACGCAAATTCAGTTTTAGAGTGCGGTTTCGGTGGAAGAACCGGATCATGGAAAATCAAAGGTATAGATGGAAAACAAATTCATCTCAAAGCAAATAAGATTGGTAGCGAGTGTTTTCGTCTTTGGAAAGCATGTGATGCACAAGTTGGAGATGATTTCCATATTAATCCTGAAGAGATTGAATCTAAATATTTCGGAGTACTGACAAAAATATTCAATGTTGCTAGATTTGCAAGTCAATTTGATGTACCAAATCTTTCTACAAAGCCCGAAAACTTACAGATCGAAGATGAATGGATTTTATCCGAATTTAGTGAAGTAATGTCTAAAGTGGAAGAATCATGGAAGAATATAGACATTTACAATGCTGGGCAATCGATAAAGAATTTTAGTACGGGAGTATTCCCGAGTCATTGGTTAGAAATGGTAAAATCTAGACTTTACGATGGAGATGAGGCTGCTGCTTGGACATTACATAGAATTGTCAGAGATGTTTTGATTTCTCTAAGTCCTATATGTCCATTTTTCACTCATTATCTTTCTACGACTCTTTACGGCAGTAGTTCAGTTGATGCTCGAGAATTTCCTAAGAGTGTTGAGAGTAATATCAAACTACTAAGCTTAACAGGTCCATTAATTGATTTTAATTCTGAAGTATGGAGGAAAAAGAAAGATAATGGAATCTCACTTAATTCAGAAATCCCTAGTGTAATTATCCCTGGAGAGTTGCAAATTCTATCTGAATCACTTATCAGAATGCATCGAATAGTCTAGTTAAGACTAGTATTAGGCTTGTCACCGCCTAGAAATTCTATCAATAATGAAGCCATTTCCAAACCAATTCTAGCTTGTGCTTCTTTTGTCGCTGCACCAATATGAGGAGTGCCATGAAAATTTTCATGGGTAAATAACAAATTTTCAGTAGCAGGTTCATACTCAAAAACATCCAATGCAACGCTAGATAATTGTCCGCTTTCTAATCCTTGCAATGCAGCTGATTCGTCCACAATCCCTCCTCTTGCACAATTGACCAAATGATTGCCACAAGCGATTCCATCATCTCCAATACCTGGCATTAAATTTATTCTCTCAGAATTTACTAAATGATATGTTTCATCTGTTAAGTTACAATGAATAGAAACATGCGTACACATACTAAAAACACTGTTGATATCGCTATGTAAGATACAACTATTTTTCTTGGCTATCTCTTTGGGAACATACGGGTCATATGCATGTACATTCATCCCCAATGCTCTAGCAACATTCCCAACTCCCTGAGCAATTCTTCCATATCCAATTAATCCCAAAGATTTCCCAGATAATTCAGTACCGACTAATTCCTTTTTCGCCCAAACTCCGTTTCTCAATTTTCTATCTGCAATAGCGATATTTCTGCAAGATGCCAATAAATGAGCAATCGTCATTTCAACTACACTTTTCGTTGATGCTCTTGGGGTATTACACACTACGATATTATTCTCAATTGCGGCCTCAATATCGATATTATCAACGCCAACCCCTGCTCTTCCAATAAATCTCAAACCCCCTTGTTCATTTACTGAAGAACTAATTATATCTCTAGTTAATTTAGTTGCACTTCTAACTACAACAGCATCAAAATCGAGTAAAACTCCTGAAAGTAATTCTTCTATTGTATAGTGTTTAACTACTACTTCATGACCTTGTTCAGTAATCATTTCAATGGCTTTCTCATCCATCCCGTCTGTTACTGCTACTCTTCCCACAACACCTCTAGTATCAATTACTCAATCAATATTCCTGATGTGAGCCATCAACCTCAGCATTCATAATAAGGCACCCAATCCGCCAGTTCAGGGGTACTATTATGTTAGGAGAAGAATCTAATAATGAAGAAATTATGTTAATTGAAGGATATGCACACTGTGATGGACCATGCGGAGTATATGACCCTGCAAGTGCTCGTGTTGCAGCAGAAGCCGTTCAATCAATGACAAAGAAAATGAATGCATTAGAAGCCAATCATGGAGGGTCTGGCGGTAGTTCTGCAGCCTACATCAATACTATGTCTAGATACGCTGCAATTAAAGAGGAAGAGGCTCAAAAGTGTAAAGATGAGTTGTTAGTATTGTGGACAGACTTCTTCAAGCCTCAACATCTTGAATCCAATCCTGATCTTCACGATATTTTTTGGCAAGCAGCTAAACTATGTTCTGCTTGCAAAGTTGAAGTTTCTGAGCAACATGCTCAAGAATTAATGGATGCAGTTGAAGCTATTCATAACATGTTCTGGGCCGCTAAAGGCCGTGAAGTTCCATGGATTCGCGCTTCATAGATGTCAGAGTGAATGGCGACTCGATGTGGCCAACTCTCGAAGACGGCAATATTGCACGTTTTGAAAAGATTTTATCAGATAATTTTCAAAAAGGTCAAATCGTGCTTGTCGAACACCCATTGAGAAATGATTTTTATTTAATCAAGAGAATATCTTCTGTTCATGGAGATAAAATATTCTTAGTAGGTGACAATCCTGATCCTAATGCTTCTGAAGATAGTCATAATTTTGGGCTTGTAAAATCAAGTAAGGTTTTAGCTGTATTGATTGGGAATTCTTAGCAGCATCCTTCATCTCTCATGGGTGCTGGATTAAATGCAATTTTATTTACATGAGGAGTATTTTGTAAAAATTTAATAATTCTACGAAATTCATGTGCGGTTCCTATACCCAGTAATATATCCACACAGGTATGGCTGTGCTTCAGGCAATTGTGATTATAGGTGCTAATTTCTAGATTCTCCGAGTGTCTAATCTCCATCAATTTTGATTCAACTCCATGATTATGTTGGTAGTAAATTATTAGATGACCTTCAAGAACTTCATCATCCGCCATATCTCGCAATTCTCCTCTTTGTTTTATCTCGGAGTAATACAAGGCAGCATCTCGAAGGAATCGACTTCTATTCTGATATCCCGACTTTTTGATTATGTTTTCAAGATCGTTTGCAAATGCTTTGTCAGCACTGAATGTGATGATTTGACTCATAATTATCCGACTAGTCATCCATTATTAATAATTTCTAATTACCTATTTATTAACATTTATTATATAGTTAATAGTTTGGCGAAGAATCATGAATAACACAGTGAGAGCATTGTCTGTAAGCATAATATTGATACTTTCAAGTTTAGCAGGATGTCTTTCGGACGATAGTAAAACAGTAGAATTTGATAGTAATTTAATTGAAGATGCATTAGATATTAATTATGGCACCGTAATGGTTTCAACATACCACGTAGGTGAATTAGTGAAGGCAGTTGCAGGCGATTCAGTTACTTTAGAATACATGAGCCAAGATAATATTCCTGTTCATGATTACGAACCTTCTGCAGCGGATTTAATACGTTTACAAAATTCTGATATATTCTTTTATCATGGTTTAGGTTTAGAGCCCTGGGTAGAATCTACTCTCTCATCACTGGGTGATAATGCTCCACCTTCATACATGACTCACAGAATGCCAACTGGCGAAAGTGATTTAGCTTACGAATCAATTCTTATTTCTGATCTTTGTGAGTTGATGAGTGATGGTCCATTCGAGAGTACAACACTTGGTATGATATCCGAGGATCATCATGATGACCATGACGATGACCATGATGACCATGACGATGACCATGATGATGATCATGATGGCCATAATGGAACTGATGACCACGATGAAGATGATCATGATGAAGATGACCACGGTGAAGATGGCCACGATGAAGATGGCCACGATGAAGGTCACGAACGCTCTGAAGCTGAGATGATATTCGAGAATCCAGAGGCTTGCCCTGCTGATATCAATATTCAAGTATTTCACATGGAAGAGGGAGAGCACATTTTAGAGTTTGAGTCAGAGCATGACGAAGCCTTCAATATGGCAGTTCTGAAGATGCTTGGTGGCCATGCCCACCACGACCACCATGGACATGATGACCATGGAGATAGCCATGATGAAGATGATAATGACGAAGGTAATCACGATGAGGATGGCCATGATGAAGATAACCACGATGAACATGATGACCATGATGAAGAAATGTGCCATAATGCAGAGACTCATGAGAACTACGAATCAACCGAAGAAGATTGTGAGGCAGCAGGACATGTTTGGATGGAGCACGACGATCATGATTTTCCAGAAATCCATGCGGAACTAGTTGCACACACACTTTCATTCCCTGAGGAAATGGTATGCTACGACATGAACTCACATACTGTCAACATGACTCTAACTACTGAATCGGATTGTCAAGCTGCAGGATTTATGTGGACAGCAACAGATAGTGGCCCAGGCGGGGACGATCATTCTGATGAAGATCACTATTCAGTTGGAGCTGTTGTGATTCATATTGAAGCCGAGGGTGACTATGGATTTGCATTACCAAATGATGTTGAATTCTTTATCGTAAGAGGCGAAGGTGGCCATGATGGCCATGATGACCATGGTGATGACGATCGTGATGATCATGACGGCCATGATGATGGAATTACAGCTGAAGATCGTGATGACCATGATGACCATGGTGATGACGATCGTGAAGAAGCGTTCACATTCGATCCACACAGTTGGTTGAGTCCGATGGCTTTCCGAGCCCAACTCAATCTTGTTTTAGATGCAATGTCTTCAACATTCCCGGATGGGTCTTCAAGTTTCAATACTAATGCAAATAATTACAGTAATCAACTAATGGATTTGCATATTTCATATGTAGCCGCATTTGGAGATGAAGGAACTTGTGCAATGGCTGGTCAAGATAAATCAATTGTTGCTAATCATAATGCATACTCGTACATGTCTGTAGCATATGATATTGAAATCATTACTCTACATGGACTTGATCCTGAAGGAGAGCCTTCTCCAGCGGATATTGCTGAAGTAGTTGAACACATTAATGAAGAAGGAATTACAGTACTATTCGTTGAAGAATATACAGACTCAACAGCTGTTAACTCAATAGTTTCTGAAACCGGAGTTACTGTAGAAAAACTTTACACAATGGAAATGCCTCCTAGTGATAGTAGTGATGATTATCTATCTATGATGAACAAAAATCTAGAGAATATTGTCTCTGGATGTGGGTGTTAAAACTAATTGTTGGTGATTTCATGCATTATGTTGATATATTGCCTGTGATATTTGTTGCAGGGGTTTTTGTAGTCTTGATAGGCAACTTAATCGTCGATTATCTAAATACTGCTCGTGCCAGATTTTAACAATGTAACTTGATACCCATCAATAAGGCCATCTGAGTAGGTGTTAAAATGGGAGTGTCAGAAATTGAAGAAGTTTGCTGTGATGATCCTATTTTAAATGTTGAAAACTTAACTGTACTACGATCTGGAAAACTTGTATTAAGTGATATAAATTTAACAGTGCACAAAGGAGAATTCATAGGCATAGTAGGGCCTAATGGAAGCGGTAAATCTACACTATTACTCTCTATCCTAGGTTTCCTTAAAGCACATGAAGGGAAAATAAGCATCTATGGTAATAGTCCGAATCCAAAATCATTCTACGGAAGAGTTGGTTGGGTGTCTCAGGCCGCATCTAATCTTCCTCGGCAAGTCAGATTAACAATCCGGGAACTAGTAGGTCTGGGGACAGTTAGTGGGAAAAATTTGTTATCATGGTCAAATTCAAGCTCTAATCAAAAGGTTAACGAGGCCATAAGGATGGTAGGTTTGGAAGATGTTTCAGATATTGATATATCTAAACTGTCAGGAGGTCAGAGACAGCGTGCAGTAATTGCTAGAGCATTAGCCACTGACGCGGAATTTATTTTACTCGATGAACCTCTAGTGGGAATAGACAGGGATGCAAGAAATTCCTTACTGAAATTACTTGATCGACTTTGCCATAATGAAGGAAAAACGATTCTAATGGTTTCTCACGATCTAACAGCTATTCGACAAACATCTCACAGAATGATATTTCTAGAAGAGAAAATTAGATTTGATGGACCTACTGATCTTTTCCCTGACTTGGAAACTTTAGCAGATTTACGTGGTATTACCCCTGCTCACGATGGTCCAATTCAGATTCACTCAATTTCCAAGGAGGTTGAATGATTTGTCCCTAGACTTCGGCTCCATATTGATGGCTGCAATCACGCCCATTTTAGAAGCTATTTCACCGATCATTCCTGGCGAAATATTCCCCTATTTTTTTACTATGGAATTATTTCAACGAGCATTGATTTCTGCAATCTTCGTTACAGTAGTTGCTGGATTACTAGGCACGTTCTTATTAATCCGTAATCTTGCATTGATTGGTGATGGTCTGGCTCACGTATCCTTCGGCGGTGTAGCTATTGGAGTTGTTTTGGGTGCCTCCTCTCCTCTCTGGTATGCATTAGTTTTCAGTATCGCTGCCTCGATTATAATTTACGAACTTCAGTCTAGAGAAATTCTTACTGGAGATGCTTCTATTGCAATTTTCCTTACAGGAATGCTGGCTATGGGTTTGGTTGCTCTCAGACTTGGTGGAGGAGGAATCACAACTGATATCGAAGGATACTTATTTGGAAATTTATTACTAATTGATGAAGCAGGTCTAAATATGATTTCTATTATTTGTCTTTCTTCAATCCTTATTCTATTTTCTATTAGGAACGGTTTATTGGCAACGACTGTCGATCCTTTATCTGCAGCAGTACAAGGAATTCCTGTACGAAATATTGGATTATTGTTTAGTGTTATTACAGCAGCAGTTGTTGTCAGTATGGTGCAAGTAGTTGGAGCATTATTGGTAACATCGTTACTTGTTACCCCCGCAGCAACTGCACAAATAGTCGGTAAGAGTTTCCGTTCATGTATGATTTGGACTCAGATTTTTGGAATATCGTCTGTTCTAATCGGCCTATATTTATCTTCAGAATTAGAAACAGGAAGTGGTTCAATGATTGCATTAGTTACAGCCATAGTTTTCTGTTTGGTAGCTCTGATCAAGGCTACATTTACCAATCAAATAGATTCTTTCACAAATCCTGAAATTTCTAAGGAGTGAAGTTGATGGTTAGTTTCAATGAAATTATAGAAATAATTGTAGTTAGTATGCGTGATGCATTTCTTGCAGTAACTGTTTTTGTAGCAGCTATGGTTTTGTTATTCAGTTGGTTACAGTATATTACTGCCGGAAAATTTGTCGATACAATTCGAAATAATACTGTAATGCAACCAGTAATTGGTGCATTGATGGGAATAACTCCTGGATGCGGTGGAGCCATAGTGATGATGCCAATGTATGCACGTGGTTATGTGACCTATGGTACAGTTATAGCAACTCTAATTGCGACTTTAGGAGATGCAGCATTCGTATTAATTGGTGTAGCAATCACAGATTCATCATTTATTGCTCCCGTTATTGCATTACACCTAATATCATTAATTGTTGGAATTTCATGGGGTTATCTAGTAGATGTTATGAAAATCACTCCACGCAACCCATTAGGGATACTAAGTAGGAATTTTAAGGATAATATTTCATCCAAGATTCCTATTGATAACAATCAAGGCCCTAGAGAAGTATTCGAAGATCTTGGTAGAGAAGAAGAAAATGGTTTGGGCTATTTCCTACTTCATCAGGGATATACTGTATGGTGGATTGTAACTGCTCTCGGACTTATATTTGCAATAATGTTGTTAATTTGGAGTGCCCAAGATGCGGATTTCTCTTTAGAATTGAACTATAATCCATTGACTCTACATGGATTCATTACTTGGATAGGCTTGATTGGTACTTCTTTATCTGTAATACTTTATATTTCACAGAAAAATTGGATTGGAGATGATACTGAAGCGTCTATCGGTGATAAATTGTACTCGATGCGCGAAACTCTGATTCATTCTGCAAGCGAAACCGCCTTCGTCACATTTTGGGTTATGTCCGCCTATCTTATATTTGAATTTTCAATGTTATTTTCTGGTATGAATGAGGCTGATTTGGCTATATATGGCGATGGAATTATTGCAGTGATAATAGCTTCATTAATTGGATTAATCCCTGGATGTGGGCCGCAAATAATAGCAATAACTGCATACACTAAAGATTTAATCTCGTTTCCTGCACTTGTGGCCAATGCCATTAGTCAAGATGGTGATGCACTTTTTCCTTTACTTGCGAGACATCGGGTTGCGAGTTTGTGGGCAACAGTTCATACCACCATACCTGCCTTAATTATCGGGATTGGATTGATCTTTTTTGATATTACATTCTAATATATAGTGAGATTATGGAAGTTAAAAAAATTCGTAGATATGATATCGACTGGCTCAGAGTAATTTTATTTGGGCTATTAATACCATTCCATGTAGCAATTGGTGTTTACTGGTCCACTTATGGTACAGATATCAATCCAAATATTCAAGAAATTAATGAAACAGATGAACTTATATTCATAGAAGAAAGTAATGATTATACTGCAGAATCTATATCCTTTACAAGCATGATTTTGCACTGGATGCATCAATGGAGACTTGCTGCTTTATTCATGATTTCTGGAATGGGGACTGCTTTTGCTTTCAAAAGTAGAACTTGGAAAATTTTCCTCAGAGAAAGGTGTCAACGATTACTAATTCCAATGTTTTTTGGAGCGTGGACAATGGGTTTCATCGGCAGTGTAATTTTAGGATATGAGAGTTCAGATCCAATAAGCCTTACAAAATCCTTTATTTTTGGTATTTTCTGGAGGTCTCTGATATTTTGGATACCTGTGTTTGGTAAATTAATAGCTTTAGGGCATTTATGGTTTCTCTGGAATTTATTTCAATATTCTCTTTTATTGACTCCAATTTTTCATTATGTAAGTAAGTATCCTGAAGGTGAATTGATACGTATCTTCCGTTCTTTTTTCACTATACCCTTGAACTTAGGAATATTATTTATTTTACCTTTCACACTTACTACAACTGAAATTTTGTTCAAGCCTTGGTTCCCAGGATATATCGGTGTTGGATATGAATGGTTTTGGTTTTTAGTATTCTTCGCCTTTGGTTACATCTGCATTATTGCCAAAGAACAATATTATGATTTCATTGAAACAAAGCGAGTTCTAATTACTGCAATCACTCTGCTGTTAACTATTGCATTTATTTGGATAAGAATTCAGCAGCATGAGTCTGGTATTCCTTATATTGATGGAGGATGGTTGGAAAATAAAATATTTCATAATGGAATGACTATTTTTGCATGCTTTATTCATAGTTTTCATGCATGGTTTTGGTGTTTGACAATATTTTCTTGGGGCTCAAAATTTCTCAATAAACCGAGTAAAAATTTAGCTTACTTAAATCAAGGTGTCTACCCATTCTATATTGTTCATATGCCATTAACATTTGCTGGTCTGAGGATATCTTCTGATTTGGGAATCAAAAATTATCCTGCTGTATTACTATCTACAATAATTGTAATCATCACTTGTTGGCTATTTTTCGAATTGGTCAGGAGGACTAAAGTTTCTAGATTCTTATTTGGAATTAAAGAAAGAAAATTAGAAAATTAGAAAGTCATAAAAATACTATTAGTATGAGAGTTATGTGGAAGGAAAGACACTGAAACCGGAACCATGGGCTTTACACTTGTTAGGTTTAATAAGCCCTTTTTTGGTTATTAGTGGGAATATTCTGGGAGGAGGGTATACTGCAATGGGTGTGATCTTCATTTGGGGTATAGGACCAATCCTGGATGTATTACTCGGTAAAAGTAAAATTCACCGACCAGCAAGGGACTCAGGTACTCCATTTGAGATATTATTATGGGTTCATGGAATCTTACATTTCTTTGTCATTGGTTCTTTCTTTATGTTTGCATTTCAACAAACAGAAGTCAATTTGTGGCTCGTTGCTGCTGCTATGTCGACTGGACTTTGTTCAGGCGCATCTGCAATCGTAACAGCTCATGAACTGGGTCACCATAAACCTAAGAGTCCAGGACGGATATTAGCAAGGTTTCTATTATTCTCTGTTAATTACTCACATTTCACAACTGAACATAATCATGTTCACCATAAATGGGTTGCTACAGATAGAGATTCTGCTAGCGCTAGACAAGAAGAAGGAATTTGGTATTTTTGGTTTAGAACAATTCCTGGCCAGTTTATTTCAGCATATTGGGTTCATGCTAAGAAAGGAAAGACTGGTCTGATGAACCCTACAATCAGACTCTTTTCATTACAAATTATGGTATGTGGTATATTGTTATTATTTGAAAATGGAATTATTCTTCTTTCTGGGTGGTTGATTCTTTCACTCTTGGCAATTCTAACACTGGAATATGTCAATTACATACGTCATTGGGGCCTTAGAAGAAATGTTGATCAAAGGCAAACTTCAATGCATTCATGGAATACAGAATCTCGATGGTCTCGTTGGTCATTACTAGAATTGACTAGACACTCTCATCATCATTTACAGGCGAGTGCTCCTTTTTGGAAATTAGAACCACATCCCGAAGCTCCAGAACTGCCTTCGGGATATTATGCATGCTGGTGGCCTTGTTTGATACCTCCACTTTGGAGAAGATGGATGAGTCCAAGAATTCCAACAATAAATTAATTTTGTAATTGACATTCCGTTTCACTTATACGGATGATTGAAACCAATAATAATTAGGTGTCGGAATGACTGAGGTAACTTTGCATCATCTTAGAAAAACCGCTGCTAGAGATACAGATGAATATGTTTTTTCTCAATTAATACCTTATATTGGAAATAAGAGGAAATTACTCGATTTAATTCATCAAGCAATAAATGAAACAGAAATCGAAAATGGAACATTTGTTGATTTATTTTCAGGAAGTACTGTAGTATCTCGCTTTGCTAAAAAACTTGGATTCAGAGTTTTATCAAATGATTGGGAACCTTATTCTGAACAAATTGCAAAGGGAACAGTCGTACTCAATAAAATACCTAAATTTGAGAAATTAGGTGGTTATGAGAATGTTTTCAAAATCCTAAATGATGTAGAACCTATAGAAGACTACGTCACAAGACACTTATGTCCGAGCGATGACAATAATCTTGATCATGAAAAAGATAGATTGTTTTTTATGAGGAAAAATGGTATGAAAATAGACGCAATGAGAGAATTAATATCATATTGGGTCGATAATGATATGATTTCAGATACAGAATTCTCCTATATTATGGCTTCATTCATGTATTCCGTGTCCTATGTCAGTAATACTAGTGGTGTATTCAAGGGATTTCACAAAGGTTGGGGAGGAAGTAACGGTACTGCTCAATATAGAATATGTTCTGACATTAAATTACGTCCCGCAATAATCTATAATAATGGTCAAGAGAATATATCTTCAAGACAGGATGCAGGATTACTAGTAAATGATTTATCAGAATTATTAGGTGATGTTCCTGATATTGTATATTTGGACCCACCTTACAATCAGCATCCATATGGTTCAAATTATCATGTATTGAATTCAATTGTTCTTTGGGACAAACCAAAATTTCCAGAGAAAATCACTCGAGGAACTAAGTCTGCAATTCGACTAGATTGGAGGTCTGAAAGGAGGAGTGCATATAATTACAGTATTAAGGCAGTCGAAGAGTTTGATAATCTGATTAGAAAGATTAATTGTAAATATATTCTTACTAGTTATAGTACTGAAGGGAATATACCCTTAGAAAAAATGATGAATATTTTAGGTTCTAAAGGTTCTCTGAGTGTTGTGAAAAGGGAGTATGTCAGATATAGAGTCAGCCCTACGAGACTTTCTCCGAAACCGAGAAATGTAGAATTTGTAGTAATTACCAACACATCTGGAAAGGCAGCTTCAAAGGAGATAATAGATAAAATTGTTACAGACATTTTGTCAATTGATTCAGGGATTCAGTGATAATTGCCAATATGAGTTGAAAATATGAATGATGAAAATGCTAAATTTATATGGGCGTATATTCAAGAAGCAGGAGAAAAATTAGTCGATAGATTACCTCCATCAAAAAATCATCCTAGAGGAAGGAATCCCTATGCGCATGTTGCAATTTGTGTCAAAGGAAAGTTTTCTATGTCTTACAAAGATATTCCCGATGATAAATTTCAAGAGGTAATAGATTACATTGATTTTCTAGTCGAGAACCCCTCATAGTTGCGATGATTTTTATTTACAAATCTGCAATTCCACACTCAATTTTTATCGTCAATCAACAGTATAACTTCTGAAAAATAGTTTCATATATCAAGACTATTTGGCAAGTTTATGAATATTAACTATGACTTCAAACCTACATTTACATTGATGACTGCAAATTTAGAACCTGGAGAATCAATTAAGGTTGAACCTGGTGCAATGGTTGCTCAATCATTCGATTTGAGTATTAAAACTGGAATGGGTGGCGGAAAAGGAGTAGGTGGCTTCCTTAAGAGTATGGCAAAGTCAATGGTTGGTGGAGAATCATTCTGGCTTAACACATTCACTGCAGGATCTAATGGAGGTTGGGTATCCATGGCCCCTTCAGCTCCGGGAGATATTGAAACCTTTGATTTAGCTCCTGGACAAAATTTATTCATGCAGAGTGGGGCGTTCATGGCTTGTACATCAAATGTACAAACAGATACCAAATTTCAAGGTCTTAAATCCGTATTTTCTAGAGAGGGGGCTTTTTTCCTAAGAGCATTTGTTGAGGGTAATTCTGACGGTAAAATTTTCTATTGTGCATATGGTGCTTTAAAAGAGATAGAAGTAACACCACAGAATCCTATCAAAGTCGACAATGGCCATCTTGTAGCTTTTACAGATGGGATTTCATATGGTGTAGCTCCATCGGGTGACGTAAAAACCTCAATTTTTGGAGGTGAGGGGTTAGTTCTAGAATTATCTGGTTCTGGAAAAGTCTGGATTCAAACTAGAAATCTAGAAGCCCTTGCTAACCGAATAATTCCATTCTTACCTCAGCAAAGAAGTCAGTAATTTCTAAAAATTTTCTACGAGCTTCAACCTAGGCTCTTCTTTGACAGGTAGATGTATCAAAGAAGAGAATATCCCTACTGCTATCCCTATCCACCATACGGTTGTATAACTTCCATATGCATCATAAAGAACGCCGCCTAAATATACTCCAACAAAGCTTCCTAGTTGATGTGAGAAGAACACTATCCCATACAATGTCGCCATATATTTCAATCCATATATGTGGGCTACTAATCCACTAGTTAGTGGAACAGTAGCTAGCCAAAGGAAGCCCATTGAAAATGAAAAGACTAGTACTGTGTTTGCTGTAATTGGAGTCAAGATGAACCAGATTGCGGCGATTGATCTTCCTGCATAAATGCCAGATAATAGCCATTTCTTACCATATCTTTTACCTGCCCATCCTGCTAACAAAGTTCCTAATATGTTTGCAGCACCGATAACTGAAATGGCCATTCCTCCTAAAGCTGCTGTTGTTTCTATACCTAAATCTCCACACCATTCCGTAGGATCAATTGGAGCGCTCATTTCTGTAACTAATGCTGGAAAATGTGCCGTGATAAACGCTAGTTGATAACCACAAGAGAAGAATCCTACAAAAATCATCATGTATGTTGGATCTTTGAATGCAATCATTAAGACTTCACTTAATGTCTCTTCTATCTCATCCTTAGATGCTCTTTCAGGATATCTCATGAATGGTAATAATAGAATTACTGACAATATCGAAGCGGCAAAAATCAGAAATACAGTTTGCCAAGTCATAGTTTCTAGTAATATTATTGCCACCGTTGGCCCTACAATTTGTCCTGCTGAGCCGGATGCCGTTGCAATTGCTAAACTCATAGCTCTATGTTCAGGAGCACTTGCTCTTCCAACTACAGCCAAAATAACTCCGAATCCGGTACCGGCAATCCCAAATCCAACTAGTATCTCATAAAACTGGATTGCTAGAGGTGAATTTGCTCCTGTTGTTAATACCAATCCCAATGCGTATAATATAGAGCCTAGAATTATTGCTTTTTTATCTCCTATTTTCTCTGCGAATGCTCCAAAGAACGGTGCACCGAATCCCCATGCTAGATTCTGTATTGCTATAGCTAAACTAAATTCCGATCTTGGCCAACCAAATTCGTCTTGGATAGGTATTTGAAAAACACCGAAAGACGCTCTAATCGCGAAACCCACTAGAACAATCAAACATCCGATAATTAATACGGGCGTGAAAAGTCGTGCTTCCTTACCCATAATATCTGCAATTTACTTACTTGAATAATGTTGCCGGTAAGAACCGTTCTTGAATATTCAAAATAATTTTTTTTGAATAGTTTTTGATTTAATTTCTTTTCTTCTTTTTCTCGGTCTATTTCTACTACCATGAATCTTCAGTACTTTCCGACTAATCTCTCTAACATCGTCTCCTTTTCTTGCCGAATAACTCTTCCGAATGCCTTCTTTTCTGCTTTCTATTTCATCAACTAATGGCTTCGGATAATCTAACCCTATTTCGCACATTATTGATTTTTGTAATTCATCAGGCATCTTCCAAGGTTCATGTATAAAATCTGTTGGAACCATAGATAACTCTGGAATCCATTTCCTGATATAATCTCCATCAGGATCATGATCTTTCCCTTGTTTAGTCATTGAATATGCTCTAATTGTATTGATCCCGGTCGTACCTGATTGCATTCCTACTTGTGACCAATGTATCCCTGGCTCGTAATCTATGAATAGCTTTGCTAGATGTTCTCCGGTTTCTCTCCACGGCAACCACAAATTGTATGAAGCACATGACATCATCATTGCTCTCATCCTAAAGTTAATCCATCCTGTAGTCCTTAATTGCCTCATACAAGCATCAAAAAATGGCCATCCTGTGTTTCCTTCAGCCCATCTCTCAAATCTTTCTTGTTCGAATATTCTATTCATATTTCTTTCAATAAGCGGATTTTGCGCCACTAAATCAAGATTAGGCTCCATTTCAAGTTTCTGAATGAAATGACACCTCCAAGCTAATCTTCTCCTAAAAGAGCTAAGACTTCGAATCCAAGTACTATGATTTTCAATACTTGCCTTATTCTTTTTAATAAAATCTATTTTTTCATTTGTCTTTTGTACAACTCTCCTCATCGAAAGAACACCTGTTGTAAAATAAGGTGAGAGTCTTGATCCATGTATGGTTGATAATGTTGGGCTAGATATTGCTCTACTGTACTTCTTACTATGTAAATTCAGAAACTCTTCAAGTCTTTCAAGTGCAGCTTTTTCACCAGCCTCAGGCCAGTCATTTTCGATTATGTCTTGAAAGCCTAAATCTCTAATATTCGGTATATCTCCATCAAATTTAATTCCTTCAGTCATGGCAGGGGTTTCACTAAGAGCAATTTTCATCCTTGAATCTCTTTCTTTTTTCCAATAATCACGATCTTTCAGTCTTCTGATAACTCCATTATAAGGAAATTCTTTCCATATTATATTTTTCTCATTACACCATCTTGATACCTTTTTGTCTCTATCATAGGACCATGAATTTCCTGTTTCTTCATGACTCAGTAATCTTTCTATCCCGTATTCCTGTTCAATCTTTTCAAGAATTTCTATGATGTCACCAACATGGAAGTGCATGTCTAATCCAATTTTTTTAAGATCCTTAGATAATTCTTCGGCACATTTTAACTCCCAATTGATATGTATTGCTGAAGTATCACTCAATTCCAATCTCTCATTTTCAATCACAAATAAGCATAAAACTTGTCGACCGGATAATGATGCAGATAACAGAGGAGGATGATCTTTAGTCCTTAGATCACGCTTGAACCACACAACATCTAAAGACATAGAACAATCATAAAATCCGCAGCATATTATGTTATGTTTTTACTATGTTTTTTGTATCAAAATCAATAACAACTCTATGTAAGTGAACCCGTCCGCATAATTACTGAATCAGTCATAATAACCAGTGGGGAGATGTTCATGTTACTATCTGAAAATGAGATTATTCAAAGTTTATCGGAAATAGTTAGTATTCACATACTTGGTGCGGGATTGAATAAGGAAAGAACTGCACATGCTGCTGTTGGTGAAATATCTCAGAGAGGTTGGAGAGTAATTCCAGTTCATCCTAAAGATTCAGGGGCAACCATTTCTGGATTACCTATTAGGAAAGAAATCGATGAAGGTATCGAATTAGAACTCATTGTACTATTTCTAGCACCAGAACGCGCTCAAAATGTAGTTAAAAAATTATTAATAAAAAATCCTACAAAAAAACCCATAATATGGTTTCAACCAGGTGCAGAAGATGAGACTTCAATTAATTGGCTACAAGAATCTTCTTGGGACTATGTCTATGACGACTGTATAGTTAGATTGGCAGAAAGAAACAATTTATCAGTAGAGAAAAATCCTCAACCTTGGTTCAGACAAGTTATTGATACTGAAGATTCTGGTTGTTCAATTTGGTCAGTACACGAAAAAGGTGAAGACTCAACTTTACCAGAGACTGAGGTTGAATGGACTGGTGATTTAGTCGATCTTGAGCAATCCGAACACGTCATACCAAAATATATTCGAGGCAATATGAATTTTAACGAAGATCTTGAGATATGTGCTCGTAGATTAGCCAATTAAACCTGATTATGAACCAATTAATTTGTAATCATCTGATAGTGGTGTTGCACCTGTTTCCATTGAAATAATCTGACCATTTTTAAATCGCATGAAAGACATTACAGCTTCAGAGTCTGAGCCATTTGGGAAGTGAACTATCGAATGTGCCACTCCAACATCTTCATTCTCGTAGAGAATCCTATTATTTTCAGAAGATGGCCTTTCGTTATTACTCACAAATCCCAAAATATCAGACTTACTCATGGTAATTCCACCAACATGTGGGTTGAATACACAATCATCATGTATTATCTCATCTAGTGCTTTCACATCTCCTCTATCCCAGGCATCATTGTATGCTTCTATTACAGACATAATACTTGCAGTGTAGTTCGCGGTTTAACCATTAGTAAACAGGATGTACACATTGAACACAATACTCAATTGCACATTGTGTCTAAAATTTCATCCATTGATTGGATAGTTCTCAAAATATCTTCCCTCGATATTACCATAGGGGTTTTGATCTTGATTACATTTTTTCTTGGCCCATCTATACTAAGTAGAATATTTTTTGATAACATTCCTTCTATTAATAACTGAGCCTCTTCTACAGCAGGCTCAAGAGTTTCACGATCTTTGACTAATTCAATACCTAAGAAGAGTCCCTTCCCCCTAACATCTCCAATAATCTGATATTGTTCTTTTAATTCATTAAAACCTTGAATAAATAGTTCTCCCATTATTCTTGCATTTTCAATCAACTTTTCGTCTTCTATTACATCTAGAACAGCCATTCCTATAGAACATGATACTGGATTTCCACCAAATGTAGAAAAGAATTCCATTTCTCCTAATGAGGAGGCTATTTCTTTTGTTGTGAATACGGCTGCCATAGGATGTCCATTTCCAATCGGTTTACCCATCACAACTATATCTGGAATTACCTTGTGTTCTTCAAAGGCCCACATGCTAGAACCTGTTCTACCAAAACCTACTTGCACCTCGTCTGAAATACATAAACCACCTAAATGTCTAATGATGTCAAATGCTTTTGACAAATACCCCTCTGGAAAAGAAATCTGTCCCGCGCAAGAAAGAATGGACTCAACTATGAAAGCAGAAATTGAGTCAGAATCCGATATCGATTGTTCAAACTCTTTAATGTAGTCTCTAGAATTATCTCTGTAAATATCCGGTACAGAAACTATGTTAACCCAATCTTCAGTTTGCCCCTTACCTCCTGGTCCATTGAATTTATATGGGCTTAAGTCGATTAGCATCCCAGTATGTCCATGGTAAGCTCCATCTACAACTACGACTTCATGTTTTTTTGTGTAAGATCTAGCTAGTCTAATTGCTAACTCATTTGCTTCACTACCAGAGTTTACCAAGAAACCAAAATCTAATCCCTCAGGTAATGTTTTAGATAATCTTTCTATATATTCTGTTAACCCTCGATAAATATATCTTGTATTTGTATTTAGTACAGCCATTTGTTCTTGCCCTGCTTTTACAACATGAGGATTACAATGTCCAACATGACAAACATTATTCACTAAATCTAGATATTTATCTCCAGATTTTGAATATAAATATTGCATTTCTCCTTTCGTTATATGGAGAGGATTGCCATGCCCAATCGATAATGAACTACTGATGTGTTTTTTCTTTTACCCAATAATTCGTGAAGAGAAATATCATCACTTGCTCAGATATATCCACACATTATAGATTATACACAGATAATTTAATGCTTTGATTGGAATCTCTCTGATAGATAATACAAAATAGCCTAGAGATGTAGTATATCTGTGGCATATACAGAAGTTTCCCTGGAAGAGGCGTCTGAAGTCATTGGTTTGGCAGGATTCAAAGAATTAATTTCTATAGAAAAATTAGATGGAGGATGGGCTAACTCTAATTACAAACTAAGTCTATCTGATGGGACAAAACTTGTACTTAAGATATGGAATGAGCAACATGAAGACAGGGTAGAATATTTACTTGGAATTACAACTTATCTATCAGAGTTGGGCATTCCCACACCTAAGCCAATTTCTTTCAACAATAATGAATATCTAATAATGAAAAATAATCTTCCTTGGACAATATTACCATTTATTGACGGAGAATGGCTAGGTAATGACTATCAGTCATTATTCACATTAGGGCAAATTCAAGCCAATATGCACTTGGCAGTCCCTCCAAAGAATCTAGAAAGTGATTTTTCCATGGGAGTAAAACTTTTTGATAAATTATTCAAGATAGCAGATGAAAGGAATTGCTGGGATGATTTTCTATTGACTCTCAAATCATCACGATATATATATGAAAAATTAGATAAATTACCTAAAGGTATTATTCATGGTGATTTATTCTCAGATAATGTAATTCGACAGAATGATGGTAATTTATTCTTGCTCGATTTCGAAGAAGTATGTAACAATATATTAGCGTTTGATTTAGCAATGACTTTCGTTGGTTTTGGATGGGAAGAAGGTGAGCCAATTAATGATAGATGGGTTGCAATTTTAGAAGGTTATCAATCTGTAAGAAAATTAACTATAGAGGAATTAGATGCATTACCTGATTTACACAAACTTGCCACACTATCCATTGCTGCATGGAGATATTGGCAGTTTAAGATAAATTTACCTGGCACTAAACACGAAGATAGATATTTAGAAATGACAGATAGACTAGAAAAAAAATTACCATTTTAGAAATTATTCTTCTGCCAATTCCAATTCGAGCCTTAATTTTGCTAATTCCCTCATATCTTCATGATGATTGCCCTCTTCAATAGCATCTTGGTCATCTTCATCGACAATCTCTACTCCAAGTAATGTTTCAATAATATCTTCCATTGTTACCAGTCCGACAGTACCTCCAAACTCATCCTTTACTATCAAGATCTGTTCTTTATTATCTAATAATATGTCTAGAGCCTTGTCTACAGAGTCAACATCTCTGCAGGAATGAACATCTCTCGAAATATCTGCCATTAAAGTATCATCATTATCTGCTGCAGCCTCTCTTAGAATTTCGCTCCTCAATACGATTCCTTGTATCTCATCTATATTTTGATTTACAGTCACCGGCATTCTCCCATGAACCATTATCGGTATTCTCTCCCTAATCATTGAAACTGTTTCATCATTTGATGCAGTTTCCATTACTACCCTCGGTGTCATTATTGACGCAACAGTTTTTTCTCTTAATCCTAGTAGATTTTGTATAACTTTTTCTTCGTCTCTTTCTATTACTTGGCTTTCTTCTGCAATATCTGCCAAGTGAGAGAGTTCATCTCTTGTAACTGCTTCATTGTGAACTGACGGGAATATTGAACGTAATTTTTCAATTGGATATACTATTGGCAATAATATAAACATTAAAATTTTCAAAATTCTAGCTGAACTTACAGTTAGTTTCCTCCAGTAAAGTGCACCAATTGTTTTCGGAAGAATTTCACTAAGTAATAATATTGCAATTGTTAACAATGAAGCAGATACTGCAATGACATAATCACCATCTCCAAATGCTGCTTCAGTTTCATGTCCAACTCCTAGTGCACCAACCGTGTGAGCAATGGTATTCAAAGTCAATATTGCTGTTAAGGGACCTTCAGGATCATCTTTGAAGTCGCCCCAGGTTTTACTTATCTTGGGATGGGTGTCTTTTAGTGCTACAATATGACCATGTGTTGTCGATAGTAAAACAGCTTCGAGAATGCTGCAAAGGAATGATGCGCCTAATGCTAGTGATGCGTAAAAAATAATTAATGTTGTAGGTTCCACTTTTGTTGCCTCTTAGAGAACTTTTGAGTTTTTTTTTCTGCTGTAGTACGCGATATGCGTTTAAGTTCGGGACGCAACAGGAGCGATTAAGACATAAACATGGTGCCTCACGGCTTTGCTAAAGACGTATATTGGAGGTGGTGTAAATAGAACGCGTTGCAATTTTCATGGCATGGCCTTATGCAAACGGTCCTCTACATTTAGGTCACGTTGCAGGTAATTGTTTACCTGCTGATATTCAATATAGATATGAGAGAGCAAGAGGTCGCTCAGTAATTATGTGTAGTGGTTCTGATGAACATGGGACTCCAATCACAGTTACTGCGGAGCAAGAAAATGTAGACCCCCAAGAGATAGTAGATAGATATCATCAAATTAACACCCAGGCTTTAATCGATTTAGGTTGTTCTTGGGGGGCTAATATAGACCCAAGAGGTATCGATTATGGTGGAGCATTATATAATCGTACTACAGATCCCAGACACAAAGAACTTGTTCAAGAATATTTTACGAAACTCAAACAATCAGGTTTTCTTAAACAGCAATCTATGAAGCAATATTGCTCAATCAATTCAGAAGGAATTACTAAATTTCTCCCTGACAGATATGTAGAAGGAGAATGCCCAATATGTGGTTCTGATGGAGCTAGAGGCGATCAATGCGACGAATGTGGCTCTACGTATGAGTCAAGTGAATTAGTTAATCCTCGTTCTAAGATGGATCCTGAAGCTAAAATTGAAATCAGAGATACTGACCACTTTTTCTTTCAACTCAATCAATTCCAAAATGAATTAGAAAAACATTCCATTACTAAACAGAAAGTTTGGAAACCGAATGTCAGAGCTATGACGAAGAATTGGCTGAACATGGGCCTTAGACCACGTGCAGTAACTCGAGATATGGAGTGGGGAATTGAATTACCACTATCAGAAAATGAATGGGAAACAAAAAGAATTTATGTATGGTTTGAGGCCGTCCAAGGGTATCTAACATGTTCACAAATCTGGTCTGAGAGATTCTCTGATAATCCTGATGATTGGATGAAATGGTGGGTTAAATCTGATGAAGGGGATGAGCCTAAGCACATCTATTTCATGGGTAAAGACAATATTCCATTCCACACAGTTATTTGGCCTGCCATAATTATGGGGCTTAATTCATCAAATTCTGGTAATCCTCCCAGTTCTGACATAGATAGCGGTGAGTTAGTATTGGAAAGTAATGTTCCTGCAATGGAATATTTAATGCTTCAAGGAGGCCAATTTAGTAAAAGTAGGAAACACGCCGTCTGGTTACCTTCATTCTTGGAACATCATAACCCCGACACACTCAGATATTTCCTCTCAATTAATATGCCAGAAGGTCATGATACAGATTTCAGATGGGAGGAATACGTCGATAAGGTCAATAACGAATTAATTGGAACATATGGAAATTTTGTTCACAGGGTAATGACTCTTTCTCATAGATTAGATTCAGAAAACGGTACAAATCCACTATTGCAATATTTTGATTCGTCTGATCACGTGGAGACAAATGAAAAAATTCAAACTTTACTTGAAAGTGCTATTGCTTCTATGGAGAAGCAAAGATTTAAGGAAGCATTGAGATCTTTAATGAATATATCACAAATTGGTAATGGATTAATTCAACATTCAGAGCCTTGGAAATACATGAGAGAAGCAGATACTCCTGAGAAATCTAAATCTCTATCAACATTGGCTTATTGTTGGAAAATTTGTCGTGGTTTAGCCATTACTCTCCGTCCGTTTCTACCATTCCAATCAGATCAACTGTGGTCAATGCTTGGTGAAGAAAGAAATATCGATGATATACTATTTGAGGATTCATTTAATTCCGACAGTGATTTTTATTGGAACAATGAAAAACCAAAACCTCTATTCGAAAGATTAGATATTGATGACATATTAGAAAGAGAAAAACTAATTGCAGGTACCGATGCACATAAATTAGAAGTTATAGAAGAGGATGTGAATTATATCGATTTTGAAGATTTTATGAAAGTTGAAATGAGAACAGGCAAAGTAGTTGATATTGAAGACCACCCTAATGCCGATAAATTATACGTTGTTACCATTGAAGATGGTCCAGATTCTACTAGAACTGTCTGCGCAGGATTGAAAGGAATATATCAAAAAGAGCAATTATTGGGTAAACAAGTAATATTTGTTGCTAACTTGAAACCTAGAAAACTTAGAGGAATCATGTCTGAAGGGATGATATTAGCCGCAGATGATGGTGATGGTAACGTTTCTGTATTAACTCTAGACTCTGAAATGCCTACAGGTTCACAAGTCAGATAAATCAGGACGATCGAAAAATTCCCATTGTATTTCCGCTAATTCACTATTAGATTTCGCTTGTGAATATGCTTCCATTGGCTCAGCATTTAGCTGAAAGAACGATTCTCCGAATCTGAAAGGTTTCATGATATTCTTAGCTTGCTCCCAGCGTCCAATTAATACCAGACTCAATGCCAATGCTTCAGAAGTGGATAGACGCCCTGGTTTGCCCCATGAAACAGGGTTTGCTGCAAGGACACAGGGCAGTGTTCTTCCTTCTAAATTCGTATTCTTTTCTATGTAACTAAGCGAGCTGTCAATTTGTTTCCAAGAACAATCTAATGCAACTATTGAAGCCCCCCTATCAATGTTGTTTTTATCATCGGGGCCCAATAGGATACCTGCTTTTGGGTCTAAAAGAAACCCTCTTTTGGGTGATTTTTTGATATTGGTATGGAGAATTGCATGGCCAAATTTTTGCAATCTTTTTGCAGTACACTTCTTTGGGTCATCTTGTTCCAAATGAATAATATGGAGAGGAACATCCTCCACTATTCCTCCCTCCGGGACAGTAAGTCTTCTAATGCATCACCTATTGTCATATTTCTTTTCTTGGTTTTAACGATCGATGTATGTTCTGAACTTCTTTCTATATTAAGCTCAATCGAGAGTATTTTCTCAATTTTTAGTATTAATTTATCAGTTGGCCGTCCGCCATTCTCAATTTTTTGTACGATGTTTAATCTTTCATTCATTTTAGATGCAAATGTTCTTTGATCCCAACCTTTATGTTTCCTTGCCTGAATAATTCTTTTATGGAAATCGGGGGCTAATTCTTTTTCTTTTTTAGCCATTATATCTTTTCCTGCTATTCCTCTACTAGATACAGTGTTATTTCTCTTAGTGATGATTTTATTCAACTTCCCTGGTAATTCAACAACCTGTAAATTCATTGATTCTACACACCTACTGCATGCATCAACTTGTATGCCAGCAGTCCGCGCCTTTCTAGTAGAAACTTTCTCTCTACCACATAACTCGCAAGATGCCATGAGAGCGGGACTACCGTGTTGTACAAGACTGCTTCGGGTAATAAGCGTCAAATGCGTAATGCATTAGGTCAACATATGTCGAGTCGCGCCGGGTCACCAAGCAAGGACAAAACTAGTACTGATATTGGAAATGATTCTGTGTCAAAAAAGACTCTTAAGGAATTAAAAGAAAAATACACATTGTTATCAGAGAATGCTAAGCAATTAATGACTGAAAAAATGTTTCTTGAGAATGAATTAAGTCAATTGAAAAAGAGAGTGAATAGACTAGATGAGGAAATTAGAAGTTTACGTACACCCCCATACATCATTGGTAATGTTCAGGATGTAATTGGTGAGAAAGTTGTTGTTAGAAGCTCTAATGGAACAATATTTCTAGTTTCAAAGAATCCTCGTATAGATAACTCGAAAATTCTTCCAGGTGTTAGAGTTTCAATGAACCAAGACACATTATCAGTGATTGATATATTAGATGATGCATTTGATCCTTTAGTATCAGGTGCTGAAATAATTGATAAACCTAATATTAATTATACAGATTTAGGCGGTTTAGATACACAAATTAAAGAAATTCGTGATGTTATAGAACTCTCACTGGAAAAACCGGAATCCTTCGAGAAATTTGGTATTCAAGCACCTAAAGGTGTATTGTTGACGGGCCCACCTGGAACTGGGAAAACAATGTTGGCTAAAGCCGTAGCAAGTCATACCAATGCAACATTTCTAGGTTTAGTAGGTTCAGAACTGGCTCAGAAATATATTGGTGAAGGAGGGAGGATGGTCAGAGAACTATTTTCTCTAGCTAGGAAAAAAGCTCCCTGTATTATCTTCATTGATGAAATAGATGCGATTGGTTCTAAAAGATTAGATTCATCAACATCAGGAGACAGGGAAGTGCAGCGCACGTTGATGCAATTATTGTCGGAATTGGATGGATTCGACTCTCTTGAAGATGTAAAAGTCATTGCTGCTACAAATAGACCAGAACTATTAGACAAGGCTTTGCTTCGACCTGGAAGATTCGATAGAATTGTTGAAATTCCTTTGCCAGATATGGAGGGAAGAGAGGCAATTTTTAAAGTACATAGTAGAAAAATGCCTCTAGATAAAAATGTTGATTTCTCAAAATTAGCGATTATCACAGACGGATACAGTGGAGCAGAAATTAAGGCTGTTGTAATTGATGTTGGTATGAAGGCAATTTCAGAGGGAGTATCTAAGTGTAAAATGAATCACTTTAAAGATGCTATTACATCGATTGATACTAAGAGAAAAGGGGTGAAAAATAATGGCCCTGATCGTCTATATGGTTAGGTTTTTTTTATGTCTGAAATAATTATCGAGTGTGTACCTAACATTAGTGAGGGTAGGAATCTAGAAATTATAAATTCGATTGTTGATTCAGCTAGAGTAATTGACGGAGTTAGCGTCTTAGGATGTGAACCTGACTCCGATTATAACAGGACCGTAATTACAATTGCAGGAGATCCTACTAGCGTCACTAAAGGTGCCTATGCAATAATCCTCAAATCATTGGAATTAATAGATATGAGAGAACATAATGGCAATCATCCAAGAATGGGGGCTGTTGATGTTTGTCCATTTGTTCCATTATCAGAAAATTCGATGGATCATTGTATAAATTCTGCAAAAGAATTATCACGAATGATTGGTGATTTAGTGCCTCATTTTTTTTACGGTTATGCTGCATCTTCTGATAGTAGGAAATCACTTTCAAACCTTAGGAAATTAGAATATGAGGGCCTTGAATCTAGATTCTTTAATGGTGAGTGGGTAGATGAAGACACTCGAATGCCAGATGTTTGGTCTGGTGAATGGGGTGAAAATGAGAGGCGCTTTGGAGCAGTAGCAATTGGTGCTAGGAATATATTAGTTGCGTACAATGTTAATGTTAACGAGATTGATGCAAAGGTATCAAAAATCACTGGCTCATTGATTAGGACTTCTGGTAGATTGATAAAGAATGATGGTAAAAAAATGAGGGTCAATGGGATGTTGAAACATGTTCAAGGTATGGGTGTCCCCCTCCCATCCTCTTCAATTTCCCAAGTATCCATGAACCTCCAAAATGTGTCTGAAACTTCCATGCACAAGGCATTTGAAACTGTGAAATCTATAGTTAATGACCATGGAATAGATACTTGTGGTTCCGAATTAGTCGGACTAGTTCCTTTGAATGCAATGCTAGAATCTGGCAAATGGTTTTGTCCGGATCCGGATAATGCTACCGAAGAAGAATTAGTCACTCACGCTATTGAAGGGTTGGGGCTAGATTATTTAAGAAAATTTGACCCTAACATTAGCATAATTGAGTGGGCTATGCAGAATAAAGGTGATACAAATGAATGATGGATATATGGCTGTCCTCTCTAATATTAGTTCAGCGGATCCAACACCAGGAGGCGGTACTGTTGCTGCATTGACTCTGGCACATGCTCAATCTTTGGCATTAATGGTATCTAGATTAACTGTCGGCAAGGATAAATGGCAAGAAGGACACATTATTTCAAGTAAAATAATCAATTCAGAATCAGTATTCTTAGAAAGATCTATCCATTTAGCGAACGCAGACTCAATAGCTTTCGATAAGGTCATGGAGTCTTATAGAATGCCAAAAAATAATGACAAAGAAAAAGAAATACGCAAAAATGCTATTCTTAAATCTACAATCGGTGCTGCAAAAGCTCCTTTTGAAATTGCTCGAGAAGGTTATAAATTTTTATTATTATTACCAGAATTAGCGAAATTTGGTAATTTAAATGCAATCACCGACTTAGCAGCCTCGGCTGAATTAGCATATTCTGCTATCTATATCGCCTCATTGAATGTAAAAATCAATGTTGACTCCATGGATGATAGTGAATTAGATGAAATTCAAAACAATACTACAAAAATAATTTCTGAATCCGAGGAATTAATCTCAGATATTAGATCGATAGTAGCAAGGAGGATGGAATAGTGATTGATTTTCGTGAGGAATTTAAGCATGGAGTCCCCAAGGAATTACCAGCATTCAAAGAGTTGGACACTTCTGTTGATCATGCGCCAAAAAGACCGGAAGTTCTGAATAAAGAACAGAAAAAACTTGCATTAGCTAATTCCTTGAGATATTTTCCTGAAGAATGGCATGAAGAGTTAGCAGTAGAATTTATGCAAGAATTAGAAGATTATGGCCATATTTACATGTATAGATTTAGACCTGAATACGAAATGTATGCTCGACCAATTTCAGAATATCCTACTGAGAATATCCAGGCTGCTTGTATTATGTTAATGATCCAAAATAACCTAGATCCTGATGTCGCACAATACCCACATGAATTAGTGACCTATGGTGGAAATGGTAGCGTTTTTCAGAACTGGATACAATATAGATTGACTATGCATTATCTTTCAATAATGAATGATAATCAAACATTAGTAATGTATTCAGGACACCCATTAGGATTATTTCCTTCGAATGAAAATAGCCCTAGAGTGGTTGTTACCAACGGTCTCACCATTCCAAATTATTCATCACAGAATGATTATGAGATTATGAATGCTTTAGGTGTTACACAGTACGGTCAGATGACTGCGGGATCTTACATGTATATAGGTCCACAAGGGATTGTTCACGGGACTACACTTACAATCCTCAACGCCGCAAGAAAATATCTTAATTTTGATACAAAAAATGGTTTGGGAGGTTTACTCTATGTCACATCTGGTCTTGGAGGTATGTCGGGAGCACAAGCTAAAGCAGCTGTGATTACAGGTGCGGTTTCTGTAATTGCAGAGTCAAATTCTCATGCTGCAATTAAAAGACACGAACAAGGTTGGTTATCAGAATTGTTCTATGATTTAGATGAATTAATTGTAAGATTAAGAATCTGCATAGATAATAAAGAAGCAGTTTCACTTGGTTATGTAGGCAATATCATTGATGTTTGGGAAAGGTTAAATATTGAGAATATTATACCAAATTTAGGAAGTGATCAAACCAGCTTACACAATCCTTGGTTAGGTGGCTATACTCCTTATGGGATGACTTATGAGGAAATGAAAGAAAAGATTTCTACAGATCCTGAGGGATTCAAAATAATAGTAAAAGAAAGTCTTGTAAAACATGTTAATGTTATTAATCAACTATCAGATAAGGGAATGTATTTTTGGGATTATGGGAATGCATTTTTACTGGAAGCCGGTAGAGCAGGAGCAGACATATATTCCAAAGAAACAAGTTCTGGATTTAGATATCCCTCTTACGTTGAAGATATCATGGGTCCTATATGTTTTGATTATGGTTTTGGACCATTTAGATGGGTTTGTTCTTCCGGAAGTAATGAAGATCTAATTGTGACTGATTCCATCGCTTCTGAAGTTTTAAGAAAACTTGCAGAAGAAGCTCCTGCAGAAATTAAAGGGCAATATTATGATAATATAAGGTGGATTGAATCTGCAAATGAAAATGGATTAGTTGTAGGAAGTAAAGCCAGAATCTTGTATGCAGATGAAAGGGGACGTGTTCAAATCGCTCAAGAGTTCAATCGTGCAATAGCTGATGGCCGTATCTCTTCACCGATTATATTAGGCAGAGATCACCATGATGTGAGTGGTACTGATAGCCCATACAGAGAGACTGCAAATATTAGAGATGGTTCAATGTTTACAGCTGATATGTCAATACAGAATTTTGTTGGTGATTCTTTTCGAGGTGCGACATGGGTTAGTCTGCATAACGGTGGAGGAGTAGGCTGGGGAGAGGTAGTTAACGGAGGATTTGGTATGGTAATTGATGGTAGTTCTGAATCAGACAATAATATCCAATCAATGCTTTCCTGGGATGTGAATAATGGAATTGCAAGAAGAGCATGGGCACAAAATCCTGAAGCCATTTTCGCTATCAAAAGAGCTATGAAGCTCGATAAAAATTTGATTGTTACTGTGCCTAATAATGTATCGAAGAGTTTACTTGAATGAATGTCCTAGGTGTAACATGAGCGGAACCGAGATTGTGCTAGACGGGAACTCATTAACCATTGAAGAAGTAATTTCAATCTCTAATTTCGATACAAAAGTAAGGCTATCTAAATCATCGATTAAATCCATTTCTGAATCACGAAATATGGTCGAAGAAATCATATCTAGTGGAGAGGTTGTGTATGGAATTAATACTGGTTTTGGAGCATTATCAAATGTCACAATCCCCAAAGAAAAATTAGAGGAATTACAGTCTAATTTAATCAGATCTCATGCATGTGGATTAGGTGAAAAAATGGATCCTGAATCCGTTCTAATGATGATGCTGGTTAGAGCAAATTCACTCGCTAAGGGATTTTCTGGCGCGAGATTGGAATTAGTTCAATTGTTAATTGATATGATAAATAATCGCATAGCACCAGTAATACCCAGAATAGGTTCACTAGGTGCATCTGGTGATTTAGCCCCACTTTCACATATGACATTGGGGATGATGGGTGAAAATACTTCCTTAATCCAATCTAACAATGGCCAATGGGTGGAGTTAGACTCTTCTAAAGCACTTGAAAAATTTGGTTTATCTCCTATTATTTTACAGGCTAAAGAAGGACTCTCATTAATTAATGGAACAAGCCAAATGTGCTCATATTTATGTCAAAGTATTGTAAATCTTGAGATGCTAATTTTCGCAGCCGATGCCGCTTTATCTACATCTATTGAAGCAATAAAAGGCTCATATGTAGCTTTTGACAAAAGAATTCATGATGTGAGACCGCAAGTGGGGCAATCAATCTCCGCCACTAGAATTAGAGGATTCTTGAATAATTCCGAGATTAATGAATCTCATGCCGATTGTGATCGTGTACAAGATTCATACTCATTCAGATGTGCACCTCAAGTACATGGTCCTATGATTGATGCTTTACGTGAAGCTAGAAGAGTATTATCAATTGAAATTAATTCAGCTACGGATAATCCATTAGTTTTCTCTAACAGTAATGGTATGCCTGAAGTAATCAGTGGAGGTAATTTCCATGGGCAGATTCTTTCAATAATTGGTGATAATTTAGCAGTATGTATACATGAAATTGCTAGTATTTCAGAGAGGAGAATTAACCAAGTTCTCGATCCCCAATGGAGTGGTCAGAAGGCATTTTTAGCTAATGATGAAGGTTTAGAGAGTGGTTTAATGATTGTTCAATATGTAGCTGCAGCAGTGATTGCAGAATTATCCCTACTATCAAATCCAGTTTCTACAACAAATGTTTCTGTTAGCATGGGTAAAGAAGACCATGTTTCAATGGGTGCTACAGCAGCATTTAGAACATTGAAGGCTAGCAAATTACTATCGTCTGTAATATCCAGCGAATTAATATGCTCATGTCAAGCATTAGATAACATATCGGAAAGACCTTCGGATTCTGTAAGCAAAATTCATGAATGGGTCAGAAAGTATGTCTCGAAACTTGACAGTGATCGTAGTACTACAGAAGACACTGAAATCATTGCAGAGAAGATTCTAACTACAGAGTTTAGTGGTATTTTTAGGAAGTGATTTTTTGCAAGAAAAATTACATATGAAACAACACCCTGGAATAAACCCACCCCCATTCGAAAGTAGAATTACGGATATTTCTGAAAATAAGATATTTTTATCTGAATCATATTGTTATCCTAGGGGTGGAGGTCAGCAAGGAGATACTGGTATTATATCAAAATCAACATTACAAACAGAGTTATTAGAAACATTACCTGGTCAATCAATCATCCATCCCGTAGTTTCTACAGAAGGTTTCAATGTAGGTGATGAGGTATTATGCACTATTAATCAAGATAGAAGGAATAGGAATACAACTATGCACACAGTTCAGCACATAGTATCTGCAATAGCTAATGATATGTATTCTGCAGAAACTGTAGGGAATCAAATTAGTGAAGATTATACTAGAATTGACTTAAAGTTCCCCGATAGAGATAAATTTAATTCAGATGACTTAGAAGTGGCTGTAAATGAAATAATCAATTCCAAAGTGCCTGTTAGGATACATAATTGGGAAAGAAAAAGAATTCTTGAACATGACCAAATGAGGCATACAAAATTTATGGAAAGAATCCCTTCCAGTATTACTAACTTGAGAGTGGTGGAAATAGTAGATGTAGATCTCTGCCCTTGTGGTGGAACTCACGTAAATAATACTGCAATGTTGAATGAAATGACGATTACAAATACTAAATCTAAAGGGGCAGGAAAACTGAGAATTTCGTATTCATTGAATAATCGCTAACACTTGTTTGTATTTAATTTATATTTTTATATGAATACAATCACATTATGTAATTTATCAATGTATGATATTGGTGGGCTCGGCAGGAATTGAACCTGCGATCTCCACCATGTCAAGGTGGCGTCATAACCCCTAGACCACGAGCCCCGTATTGTACGGGAATGACAACCCCTGATGAATGATTCTCTCTGTGAACTAGCATTAAGATATGATCTTAGAAAGTCGACCGTCACAGCCCTCTCTTGAGCATAATCCAGAAATTCTAGTTCGACCATTTTCCATAACTATTTTTTTAGGTGATTGGACAACAACGGTATTTTTACATTTCATACAGTAAGCTTCCATTGAAACCATGAACTTTCGAAATTGTACTTACAACTAAACCTTCCTAACCCCTATTATTCATGAATAAATAGCATATTATTAAAAAACGCCGTACTGGGAGCCTGTTGTACAATCCTAGTCTAATTCAAGTTCTGATAACTATCATTATCGGCCAAGCAGGGTTCGATTAAATCATAATAATTCTGTAGATTATTGCTTGATAATTATTTTCATGATTAAAGGTATAATTACCAGTTGAAAAATACTAAAAAATATTTAGAAACATATTATAAATAATTATAGTATTGAAACTGTATTTACGATTTTACAATAGAGCCGGAAAAATATGTTTTGTAAATTGGATTGTCTCCAGGAGTTTGGCACCAATAGTCGACATATTGGCTATTTAGTATATTGAAATCAGCTGGGCCTCCTTCGTATAACGACCCTACTGTTTTTGGTAGTTCGGCATTTAATGAGGAAGCGGGGTTTCTAGTACAGGCGACTAATGCTGTTAATGGATCGATACCTATTCGATGTGTCGCTAAGCTTGCAACGAATGGTAACGATAGTGTTTGGCAATTAGGGTTAAAGTCTGTTGCAAGAGAAAAATTCCAATTATTCTCTAAGCATTCATTTATCCCATTCCCTAAATCTTTTCCTAACACATAAGGAGTTCCAGGGAGGAATACTTGCATTGTACCAGAATTATGTGCTTTATCTCTAGAGTCTAAGTTACTGTATCCAACATGATCAGCACTACAACTTTTAAGTTCTGCAGCCAAAGCTAATCCTCCGGAATCTACAAACTCATCTACATGTAGTCGACTCTTCATCCCATATTCATTAGCACTCTTAACTAATAATTCAGTTTGTTCTAAACTAAACCATCCTGGTTCACAAAATACATCTATCCAGTTCGATAATTTATTCTCTGCTATAAATGGTAACTGTTCATGAATTAATTCTTCCATATATTCACTATGTGTCTTATCTTTAGGGAAATCATGTGCACCAAGCCATGTTGACATTACATTCTGATTTTTTCCATGTAGTAATTTAGTCACCTCAAGTAACTTTATCTCAGAATCAACGGATAATCCATAGCCACTTTTGGCTTCTAAAGTTGTAGTACCATAATTAGAGGACTTTGAAAGATTTTTTCGACCTATACTTTTCAAATCATCTTGTGAGGATTTTCTTGTAGATTCCACAGTTTTCGCTATCCCTCCTCCTTGTTCGGAGATTTCTAGGTAAGAAAGGCCATTTTGTCTCATTCTAATTTCATTTGACCTATCTCCAGACCAGAGTAAATGTGTGTGACAATCTACAAGACCTGGAATAATTGCTTTGCCTTCTATATTCATTAACTCCACGTATGAAGATTTATTGTTTTCCATATCTGGTGCGAATTCATCTAGTAATTCTTCATCAGAAGATATTTTTTTTATTAAACCATCTGAAATTAGTATTCCTTGCCCTGGTTCAAAAACTAAATTTTCATAGTCAGACATATGAGCTCCTGAGAGTGGTTTAGAGACGTCTCCTGACGACAGACTTGCGAGTTCCCCTATGTTGTAAAGGAGCATATCCATGACACCGGACAGCAGTGATACTTGAAAGCCCTCCCTTCTTCCGAGGTGCTATGGGGGTCATTTTAGGTATAGAAAGTACAGCCCATACTTTCTCATTCGGAGGCGTTTACAGCAATGGAAAAACAATTTCCTCTACCTCAGCATTATTCAGACCAGAAGAGGGCGGAATACACCCTAGGGAAGCTGCAGATCATCATTCTTTACTTTCAGGAAATTTATTCAAGGAGTTCATTACAAAGAATGAAATTCCTGTGAGTCAAATAGATGCGATCGCTTTCAGCCAAGGACCAGGATTAGGTCCTTGCTTGAGAGTTGGAGCTTCTGTGGCTAGATCTTTATCCGAAAAAATCAGTAAACCTTTGATTGGTGTAAATCACTGTGTGGCCCATATAGAAATAGGTCGGCTTCAGACGGGGTGTGATGATCCAGTTTTGTTATATGTCAGCGGTGGCAATACTCAAGTTATAGCAAGAAATGGTGGAAGATACAGAGTAATTGGTGAAACGTTAGATATTGGTATCGGAAATATGCTAGATAAATTTGCAAGGACTCAAGGAATTCCATTCCCAGGTGGACCTAAAATTGAAAAATTGGCTTTAGAATGGCTAAATAATAATCCAAATGCATCTCTAGATGAAATCACCTTACCCTATGGGGTACAAGGTATGGATCTCTCATTTTCAGGAATCCTGACTGCTGCCGTACAAAAGGTTGCAGATGGTCATTCGCTTCAAGAAGTATGCTGGTCACTGCAAGAACATTCCTTTTCAACATGTATAGAAGTAGCTGAAAGGGCACTCGCACATACTGGTAAAAATGAATTATTATTAGGCGGAGGAGTAGCCTGTAATGAAAGAATCAGGGAAATGTCTGAACTGATGTGTATTGATAGAGGGGCAAAAGCATTTTGGCCTGAAAAGCAGTATTGCATAGACAATGGTACTATGATTGCAGAACTAGGTAGGAAGATGATAAAGCATGATTTGTATACTAAATTTGAGGATAGTGCTATCGATCCATCTATGAGAACCGATCATGCTGAAGTAGTATGGGACTAATTCATGTATTAAGAAGGCTTATCTAAGGCACTTGGTGGCCGTGTATTAGGATTGAGTATCTTGAGAGGACAGAGACGTAGAGGACCGCCCAAAAGGGCACCAAAGAATATCTTCAGTCCAGGTGCAAAAAAGGAGCAAACAAAAAGCCCTCCAATTCCACCAAAAAAATATCCTGTTTCACCTCCAAAGGCTGTTGCTCCACCGAAAGTTGCTGGAAGCAAAAAGAAGGAGAAAATCGCAGATAAACCTATCAAAACTGAGGTTCCTGAAGTCCCTAAGGAAGAAAAAGTCTTAGAGCCGGAAAAAGTTGAAGTTGAGGTAGAAAAAAGTACTACTAAAGAAATTATTTCCAAGCAAATCTTTGGTAATAAGCCCAAGAAAACCAGGGGCTTGAAACAGATAAAGAAAACCGAAGAGAAGGAAAAAAATGTAAATGTTCAGAGTGATAGAGCCGCCGCTTTGATAGAGCAAAGTCGACAAAGAGCAATGCAACCAGTAGTTAATGAAAAAGTACAGGTGAAAAAATTACCTCAACAAGTAGTAGTTAAAAAACGTAAGAGTCCAAAATCAAGTTATCAACCAGCTGCTCGGGCAAAGAGGCTTAATCGTAGCAGACACATGGAATATAAGTACGAAATGAGGAAGTTACTACAAGACATAAAAGTCCCTGAAGAACATAGATCAAATCTTCTAGGTACAATTTGGGCTAAAGGTGAAAGAAAAACCGCAACCGATGCTAAAGAATTTTTACATGAAAAATTAGATGAGGGTGCTATAAATGAAGAACAAAGATCAAGACTTGAGGAAGTAATTGATGATTATACAATAAGAAGGTGAAGAAAATGATAGTTGAAAAAAATAAAGTAGTAAATGTACATTACCATGGATATTTTCCTGAAACAAAGGAAGTTTTCGATAGTTCCCTTGAAAGGGAACCGCTGACATTTCTTGTTGGACATGGACAAATGATTCCGGGATTTGAAGCGGAAGTATTGGGTTCTACATTATCTGAAAAAAGAACTTTCACTCTTGAGCCAGAAAGAGCATATGGCCACAGAGATGAAACTAAGATAATCGAGATGCCCTTTTCTGATTTTCCAGAAGGTATTGAAGTTGGCATGAAATTTCAAGCAGAAGTTCAAGGTATGCCTATGCCATTTGAGATAATTAGTATAACTCCTGAGAATGGGGAATCTGGAACTGTCACTTGTGACTTTAATCATCCAATGGCTGGTAAAGCACTAACATTTGAAGTTGAAATTATAGATATTAGAGAGGCAGATGATGATGAAGTCGCCCATGGGCACGCTCATGGCGTTGGTGGACATCATCATTAGATAAACACATAATTAATTTGCTATAGTATCATCCGAGTACTGTGAAGAACCGACATAGTAGATCAACTACGAGGAGTGGTTTATCTAGAAATGATATCCCTACAACCCAAAGTTTAGAGAAATCTAGTCATCCTAAAAATGGTCACCCTCTACCAGGTCATCCTCCATATACAAGAGGGATTCACAGTAATATGTATAAAGAACGTTTATGGACAATGAGACAATATGCAGGATTTTCCACAGCAAATGAAACTAATAAAAGGTTCAAACTACTGTTAAAATCTGGTCAAACAGGACTTTCTGTTGCATTTGATTTACCGACTCAATTAGGACTAGATTCAGATCATGAAGATTCTTTGGGAGAAGTTGGCAAAGTAGGTGTCCCAATTGATTCCTTGGAAGATATGGAAGAACTTTTTTCGGATATAGATTTAGGAAAGGTATCAACTTCTATGACTATTAATGCCCCTGCTACAACGCTACTGGCATTGTATGTAGCGACAGCAGATAATCAAGGTATTCCGAGAGAAGAACTTAGAGGCACAGTACAGAATGATATATTGAAAGAATACATTGCTAGGGGGTTATACGTCTATCCTCCGAAACAATCTATACGCCTAACCACGGATTTATTCCAATGGTGTAATGAGAATATACCAAAATGGAATACAATTTCAATCAGCGGATACCATATCAGAGAAGCCGGTTCAACTGCTGTTGAAGAAGTAGCATTGACTCTAGCTAATGGCATATTCTATGCAGAAGAAGCAGTCAAATCGGGCCTAGATATAGATGACTTTGCACCAAGAATGTCATTCTTTTTCGGTTGCCACAATGATTTCTTTGAAGAGGTGTCAAAATTTAGAGCTGCAAGAGAACTTTGGTATGAATTAGTAAATGAAAGATTTAATCCCAAAAATGTAAAATCATCTCAACTAAGATTTCACACTCAAACTGCAGGAGTTACATTAACTGCACAGCAACCAATCAATAACGCTGTAAGAGTTTCTTATCAAGCGCTATCAGCAGTACTCGGCGGAACTCAGTCCTTACACACAAATAGTTATGATGAAGCGCTAGGATTGCCAACGGATGAGTCAGTTAAAATTGCCTTGAGAACTCAGCAGATAATTGCTAGTGAAACCGGTGTTGCAGATATTGTAGATCCTCTTGCTGGTTCGTATCATGTTGAAGAATTAACAGCAACAATCAAAGAAAAGGCCAAGCAACTAATAGTTGAATTAGAGAAGAAGGGAGGAGTATTAGATTGTCTGAAAATGGGAGTTCAGCAAAAAATGATTCATGAAAGTGCCTGGAAAGAGATTAACGATATAGAAGAAAATAATCTTTTGGTCGTGGGTGTTAATTGTAATATCGAAGAAAATGAGGAAATAAATTCTGCTATGATAATTGATAATGAAAATGAATTAAGACAGGTAAATAAGTTGAATAATTATAAGAAAAATAGAGATCAGGAAAAGATTTTACAAGAATTAGAAAAATTAAGAAAGGTATGCGAAGGAAATGATAATGTGATGCCGTCATTAATTGATGCATTGAAATCAGGTGCCACTGTTGGCGAAGTTAATGGAGTAATGAGAGAAGTTTTTGGAACATGGGTTTCACCAAGTGGTGTTTAGAATGAGTAGAATTGATCATATTGGAATTGCAACAAACGACATATCTAAAGCATCAGAATTCTGGTTAATGATAGGTTTACAGCAGGGCGAAGATCATGTAAATTTAGAACAAGATGTCAAGATTAGAATGTTCCACGGAAATGGCGAAAACGGCTCTAAAACACATTCAAAAGTAGAGTTAATAGAAGCTTTATCAGAAAAGTCAACTATAGCAAGATTCATCGCAAGAAGAGGAGAGGGTGTACAACAATTAGCAATTTCAGTAAATGATATTGAACATATGGTTAAAGAATTAACCAATAATGGAGTTAGAATGATTACGCCTAAACCCACAATTGGAGCAGGTGGATATAAAATTGCGTTCGTACATCCTGAATCGACGGGCGGCGTATTAGTGGAATTGGTTGAAAGGAAATAAAGGTGATTATTTGCTAAATTGTATAAAGACATTGATTGGAAAAAAAGCCTCTGGAATTGATATAACTAGTGAGATGCTAAATCAAGAAATAGAACATATTTCTAAGTCTTTAGAATTAATGAGAGATGCTCGAAAAATTTCTAATGATGCATATCTTGATTCAGGTTCTATTCAGGGTGGTTTAACTGTAATAGCTAGTTTGATAGAGCAAAATATATCAGATGATGAAATCAATTCACTAATGGCTACATTACTATCAAGATCTGAGATATTAGAGGAAAAATATCCAGGTTTAAGCGAAACTTTAGATTCATATAGAGCATAATATTCGTATAGTAATACTAGACGAATATTTATATCTACTTGTAACTTAGAACATCTATGCCGAAGATAAGTCTCGACATGCCATCTGAGTTGATGAGCGATCTAAAAACCCATGTTGGTGATGATAAGAAGTTTATTTCCTTAGCTGATGCAATCAGAACTGCTTGTAGGAAAATGCTAGACCAACTTGACTCAATCGATGAATTTCATGGGAGGAAAAGATAAATGAAAAATATACCAGGAAAAGACGAAGCAATGGGTGCAGTTGAAACTCTAGTTAGATATATCGAAAAAATAGATGGTGATTTAAGAGAGGGGCTAGAAGACACTCCAAAAAGGGTTATTGAAGCATTTGAGGAACTATACAACGGTTATTCAATGGATGCAGATACTTTACTAGATGCCACATTTAATGCTGAAGGATATGATGGAATTGTATTACTCAGAGATATTGAATTTCATTCCACTTGCGAGCATCATATGTTACCTTTTACAGGTGCAGCACATGTGGCTTATATCCCAATTGAAAAAATCGTTGGGATCAGTAAATTAGCTAGGCTGGTAGATTTACATTCTAAGAGATTACAGAATCAAGAAAGAATTACTAAATCAATTGCGGATGATTTGGAACGGGTTTTGAAGCCACTTGGATGTGCTGTAATAATTGAAGCGAAACATGGCTGTATGCAATGTAGAGGCGTTAAAAAACAGAATTCTGTAATGTCTACTAGTTCTATGAAAGGTGTATTCTTTGATAATTCTGAAGCGCGAACTGAATTATTACAATTAATTAATAATCCGAGAAACATTTGAGGTGAATATATGGTTATTCTCAATCAGAATAATAATGTCGAACAATTATTCCCAATTGTAGAAATATTCCACAGCGTGCAAGGTGAGGGTTATCATGCTGGGATCCCATCTATTTTTGTTAGATTTGGTGGATGCAATCTCAGATGCCCATGGTGTGATACCGATTTTGATATTTGGACAGATATGAGTATCGCAGAGATTGTTAATGAGCTTTCAAAATATGATTGTGACAGGATAATATTTACAGGTGGCGAGCCTGCTATGCAAGATTTAGTTACATTATCAGGATTCTTGAAACCTCTAGGGTATTATTTGAGTATAGAAACTAATGGTACAATAGAGATTCCTAGTGATACAATAGACTGGATATGTGTTAGTCCTAAAGATCAAGAATATGAAAACATCAAAATTAGACAAAGAGAAGGAGATGAATTAAAAGTCGTATATTTAGGTCAGGATTTAGCTATGTATGATGAATTAAAAGAAGGTTTTAATCATCTATTTTTGCAACCACTATATGACGAGGGACAGAGTACTGAATGGAATGGTATGAACTTTCATGGTACATTTGAGAAAGTTCGTTCTAATCCTGAATGGAGGCTTTCTTTACAGACTCACAAATGGATGGGGGTGGAATAATTAGGGCTGTAATGTCATTTAGTGGCGGTATGGATTCCACTAGTTTATTGCTAAGATTGATTAAAGAGGGATACAAAATAGATTGTATATCGTTTAATTATGGTCAGAAACATAATATTGAAATCGAAAGAGCAAGTTTGAATATATCATATTTGAGAAAGAAAGGTTATACTATTGAGCATGAAATTGTTGATTTAACTTCTGCTATGTCAATTTTCCATTCATCATTGATAAGAGATGAAATGACTGTTCCAGAAGGACATTATGAAGAAGGGCAAATGAAGAGTACTGTAGTTCCGAACAGAAATGCAATCTTTTCTTCTATAATCTATGGATATGCTCTATCAATAGTTGCCAAAGAAGGTGTCAATGTTAAGATCGCACTAGGAGTTCATAGTGGCGATCATGCAATTTATCCTGACTGTAGGCCGGACTTCTATCAGAGTTTAGATCAATCATTTAAGCTCGGTAACTGGGATTCTGAAAGGATTGACTTTTATCTACCATATATTAATGGTGATAAAATTTCTATACTTAACGATGCAATAGAATCGTGTGAAAAAATCAATGTTGATTTCGATGAAGTATTTTCAAACACAATCACTTCATATAATCCAGACTCCGAAGGTAGAAGTTCAGGTAAAACTGGTTCTGATATTGAAAGAATTCTAGCCTTCAATAAGATAGGAAGAAGAGACCCAATAGAATATGAGGAATCTTGGGAAACTGTTTTACATCACGCAATCAAAGTAGAAAATGATTTCAAAGATAATATTTACAAAGAGAAATTAACAGATATCCAATACAATGTAACTCGAAAAAGTGCTACAGAGAGGCCATTTACTGGAGAATATTGGGATGAAAAAAGGGATGGAGAGTACTTCTGCATCTGTTGTGGACATAAGTTATTCACATCTGAAATGAAATATGATTCAGGGTGCGGATGGCCATCATTCTTTGCTGAATCAGATGATGCTGATATTTCACAGATTGAAGATAGAAGTCATGGAATGTATAGAATAGAAGTTAAATGCTCAAAATGCGATTCCCATTTAGGACATATTTTCGATGATGGCCCAATACAAAAAGGTGGTAAAAGATACTGTATTAACTCAGCTTCAATGCAGTTTAAGGAGGATTAATATGACTACGATAATTAAAAGATTTGTAGAAACAGACACAGGACACAGAGTACCAAATCACAAGAGCAAATGCAAACATATGCACGGTCACCGATATAGGTGGGAGGCTGTAATAGAAGGAGATATTATTCAAAAAAGTGGTGTTTCCGATGAAGGAATGTTAATGGATTTTTCAGATATTTCAGAAATTCTAACTAGGTATATTCATGATGTAGTCGATCATTCATTCATTGTTTATGAGAATGATGAAATGGCAATTAATGCCCTCAAACTTCTTGGAGATAGCCATCGAACATTGATAGTTCCATTCATCCCTACAGCGGAAAATCTAGCCAAATGGGCTTTTGAACAAGTGGAGCCTAAAATCAAATCAAAATATGGGCAAAAAATTCAATTGGTGGCTATGAATGTTAGAGAGACACCTAAGTCTTGGGCGTCATGGAAAAAAGATTAGTTTTTGTCTGAAATAATCTCTTCCCAAATATCAGGATTATTGGAAAAGTAGTCAAAAGCGATATTTGCTGTGTTTAACACACCCAATAGTCTATGGATTTCATCTTCTTTTGGTAATCCTCTCATTATTACTCTATGTAATGTTTCCTCGATTCCATTCCTTCTAAAGTCAATAGTAGGGATTTTTTCTGATAGCCTATTAATTTCTTTTCTTAGAACATTCTTGAGTTCGGGTGACAATAATTTTTCATTGGTAATATTATCATCATCTGAATATTTATGTCTGTACCAAGAAAAGCAAACTATCGTCACTGCATGGCTCAAATTCATTATTGGATAACCTGGCCAAGTAGGTATTGTCATTAACAAGTCACAGAGTCTCAATTCACTATTTAGTAGCCCTTTACCCTCTGGACCAAACACTATTGATATATTGCCATCTAATTTTTCCAGCATTGTTGGAAGATCATCTGGATTCAAAAAATGGCGGAAAGAAATTTTACTACCCTTCTCTCTTTTACCAGAAGTGCCTACAACAAGACTCGAGTCCTTCACTGCTGACTCAATATCGTTGAAAAATTTAGCATTATCCAATACCGATTGGGCATGCTTAGCTCTATTTCTTACTTCTTCAGACCAGTTTGGATCTCTATCAACAATCCTCAAATCTAAGAATCCAAAATTCATCATTGAGCGAGCAACAGCGCCAATATTTCCATCAAATTGGGGCCTGACTAGTACAATTGAGACTCTGTTTGAATAATCAGGAGCAGGGACATCTAGCATCTCGCCCATTTGAATCAGACACCCTTAACTAAGAGAATGAATAATATTTCTCTAATCGACTCTACGCTGCTGGTACCTGGTAATATATCCAGCAATCCAGTTTCTCATGCGTTTATTCGATACATCAGTATACTCAGAAACGAAATGCTTGTTGTTCTCAAAATCATTATTGAAAACATCCGGATAAAGTTCAACTAGCCTTAATGCTCTAATTTTAATGAATGATGGCCTAATATTACCCATACTTAATCCTCCAATAATTTAACTTCTAAGGGAAATCCCTCTTCTCTAGTTACTTGAACTCTAATTTTCCTAGGTGGGTTTTGCATACCTCTAGACCATATAACATGATTTACAGATTCATAAATCCAAATTTCCTCATCATCAGTCTTTTTCATGTGTTGAGAAACATGCTTCTTAATTTGTGCCATAGCTCTATTTGCTCTGCGAGTTCTAGGAACTGACCATGCAGCTCTTAGCGGGATTGTCATTTCTCTAACTTCTGCCATTTAATTCACCTCTGTAACTTCGAACGGCGCCACATGTGTCTTTTTGGGTGAGTGGTAACATTTCTGTTAGTACGCAGCATTACCCAAACTGGTACACGACGATTTTGCTTAGTGACTTTGTTCAGTCTCAATTTCTTTGCTAGTGGTTTTACACGTGCCATTTTATCACCTTAATATTTTGAAAGATCAGGATATCTCTGCTCAGCAGCATCGCGAACTGAATGAGCTACCTTATCGAGTAGAGCATGTCCTTCTGGAGTTAGAATCTTGCCGAAGTTGACAGTGTTAGCAGCATTCCACTTACTGGTAATTAAACCAGCCTCAGTTAATTGTTGAAGAACAGTTCTAGCAACGTTTCTTGATCCTGCAGCAGCACGTGTAGGTTTAACTCCACGATCCTTTGGTCCACCGAATAATTGGGCCATATGGTTTGTACCAATTGGCCCCTTCATTCCTACTTTCCTTAATACTGCCGCAGAGCGAATAAACCACCAATTTTCTTGAGTTGGGGGTCTTTCTCTGTGAGTACCTGTTTTAGCGTATTCAGCCCATTCTGGAGGGATAATTTGCTCAAAACTTTGTAACTCTGCAGAAAGGCTACCAATTAGTAAATCAGCTGGTACATCGTAATACGTCGTCATACTGTCACCTTTGTGCGGGCCGCCCGTCCTAGAGTCTATATTTAACCATGATGACAAGAGAGGGGCAAGCATGGTATGATGAATAGAGTAAGATTTGATAACAAGTATTCAAAACCCACCTCCTATCACATTGGGATATGGAGAAGTCAATGTCTCGTAACCCAAACATGTTGCGTACATTAATTGGGCTCGGATTAGTTCTAATAATCGTACTTGGTTATGCTGTACATTCCAATACTGTTGATTCGGAATATTACATGTATGAAACAACCAACTCTGAACAAACATCAGAGTTAATTCAACTGGAAGAAAACTTGACTGAATGGTACTTCATTTCCAACGAAGCAATTACATGGATTAATACCACAGTATTAGGTGCACCACAAGGAACAACTCTAGTTGTAGATGCTTCAGGAACGGAGTGGTATCACACACCTTCTTTGGGGCAAAATGACAGAGATTTCAATTGTAAAGAATTCGCACCGGATTACGTAGAATTAATTGAAACTTGTATCAAAGGCTCGTTTCATGAAATTTCTCTCGATGAACAGAATGTAATGATTGGGTTGGTTTCAACTGAATTGCCTATTGGAGGTTTAGGTTCTTTGCAAGCAGATAATTTGAACGAAGCAAATGAGTCTATACAGGAAATCATGGACAGAAACACTGGAACAATATCTTGGAAAATATCACTTGTTGATTCCAATGGAGAATTAATCAGTTCACAAGGCATAGAAGTAAATAACACCATTACAACTCACGATCTAATTTCTGTGGAAGAATTTAAATTAGATCCTATTCAAGAATCCATATACAGTTTTGCAACATTGGTTGGGTGCTTTACACTACTACTAATTTTACCAATGATTGCTTACTTCTCTGCAGTCTACAAAGAAAAAAAGGATGAGGAAGTTAGGGCTAGAACACCCGAGATTGAAATTGAAAAGTAGTTAATTCTAATTTTTAGGTAAGCCACCATAACTATCAAAGAATGTTTTAG
>Ga0255751_10000025_pt1 | contig 130144 bp, 145 predicted proteins | sample 071ome_20_FD_179951 | JGI IMG/M metagenome (GOLD analysis project Ga0255751, IMG submission 179951) | Coastal salt marsh microbial communities from the Groves Creek Marsh, Skidaway Island, Georgia - 071412BT metaG (version 2) | ecosystem: Environmental > Aquatic > Marine > Intertidal zone >... | reverse complement strand
TAATAACATCTGGTGTATTAGTGTTACTTGGAGTTATCATCATTGGTGACTATGTGGTAGCACTAGAAGAAAACAGACCAGTAGATGAAAGCGTAATTACATTAATGAAAATGTCAGTCACAGGACTTATTGGTGTTATTGGTGGTTACATTGGTGGAAGTAGAAATTAAATAGGAGACTAATATGTTTTTAACAATAGGATTTATAGTTGGCTTCATCGCAGGATGGTGGGTCAATGAGAAAGTGGAAAATTTAGGTGAAAAACTTAATCCCATGAAATGGTTTAAAAAATAATCATGGAAGACAAAAAAATAGACAAAATAGTTGTACCTGCTGACAAAGACACAGCAACAAAAAAAGTTTCTGTGGAATTGGAAGTGGATACATCAGTTAAAGATCTAGGACCAAATCCTTTTGCCTGGGTCATTCATTTGGCAAGAGCCGTTGATGCTTGGAGAATTTTTCCAAGAATATTCATTACAACTTACATCTACCTATTATACAAAGTGGTAATTTGGTATATGGAAATGCCAAATCCTACCATGGAACAATCGGGTTTGGTCAGTATCGTTGTAGGTGCAGGTGCGGCTTGGTTTGGTTTATATACCGGTTCTAGAGCAAAAGGCAAATAATTACCACTGCGTTGACAAACGCAAGATCTAGTATAAAATAATAGTAATGAAGAATTATTACGACACCTTAGGTGTGAATGAAACAGCATCTGACAACGAAATCAAACAGGCATTTAGAAAACTTGCCGCAAAATATCATCCAGACAAAGGTGGCGATGAAACAAAATTTAAAGAAATCAACGAAGCCTACGATACATTAAAAAATACTCAAAAACGTCAAGAATATGATGCTTTGAGAAAATATGGGCAACGATCTTTTGGTTCTGGAGAAGGTTTTAATTTCAATATAAACGATATGTTTGACGAAAACATATTCCAGGAATTTTTTTCAGGATTTGGAATGAACCCAGGAAGCCACAGAAGTAGTACCAGAGTTTATAGGAATCAACCTAGACAAAATAAAAATGTCAATATAAGATTAACTCTCAGTATCAAAGAGGTGTTCCGAGCAACAGATAAAACAATCAGCGTAAGATTACCATCGGGTAGAGACGAGATCATAAACATAAAAATACCTGCAGGTTGCCAAAATGGAGTGACTTTTAAATACAGAGGAATGGGCGATGACACAGATAAACATCTTCCACGGGGCGATCTGTTGGTCACTGTATCTATTTTAGATTCGGATGGATTCACACGTGAAGGAAATGATTTATGGACAGATAAAAATATAGGAGCATTTGACGCCATACGAGGTTGTGATTTTAACATACGTTTACTAGACGACTCTATTAAAAGAGTCAAAGTTCCGGCCGGAACACAACCAGGGTCTGTATTACAATTAAAAGGTCTTGGAATGCCGGTGCATGAAGGATTAAATATAAAGGGTAATGTTTATATCAGAATCAGTATAACAATACCAAAATTGTCAAAAGAAGAATTGAAAAAAATAGAGAATTTATAAAATGAATATACAAGTCTATACAAATCCATATCCAACATTATACCAAATGAGTTCATCTGTGAACTTTTTCATGCCACCTATGGGATATAACGATTGGTCGCAATTTGAAAAAGACTACTTAAATATTATGGTAAGATCAAATGGAATTGGGTTAGCGGCAAATCAAGTGGGAGTGACTCAAAGATTTTTTGGAATGGGACATTCATCATTTGACGAATTTAAAAAACCTGCTATACTGTATAATGCAAGGCTTATAAAAGCGTCCGAAGAAGTAGAAATAGGTGAAGAAGGATGTTTAAGTTTTCCGGGTGTGTATTATAATGTATACAGACCAAAACAAATTGAAGTGGAATGGCAAAATATGAAAGGTGAGATGCAAGGGGCAGAATTATCAGGGTTAGAGGCCAGATGCTTCCAACACGAGTTAGATCATCTTAACGGAATTACATTTAACCAAGTAGCAGAGGAGAATAATACATAATGTTAGACGCAAACGATTCGCTAGAAGATATATTTGAACGTTCAGTAGCAGAAGCAGAAAAAAGAAAACACGAGTACGTTACTATAGAACACTTATTATTGGCATTGGTAACTGACAAAGAAGTTGGTACAGTACTACACGATTTCAAAATAAATGTTGCTGGTTTGATTAGAGATATAGAAAATTATCTCGATACCAAATGTAATGATATCATAACAAAATCACCAACTCCCGTACAACCTAGAAAAACTGCATCACTTGAGAGACTAATGAACAGAGCATTCACACAGGCTTTATTCCAAGGAAGACAAACAGTTACTTCTATAGATGTATTATTGAGTATTTTTTCGGAGAAAAAAAGTTATGGTGCATATTTCTTAAAAACTCACAAAGTCAACAAAGAAGATCTTGCTGACTTGATTTCTGCAGAAAATATATTAGACGAGGCATCCATAGGATCGGGTGGGCCAGAACAAAGATTGAGACCAAATCAAGCAGACAAGGTTTTAAAAAACTATTGTGAGAATCTAAACCAAAAATACTTTGAGAAAAAAATAGATCCTGTTATCGGCAGAGAAGAAGAATTAGAATCACTAAAACAGATACTTGCAAGAAGGAATAAAAACAATGTGCTTATAGTGGGCGATCCAGGAGTGGGTAAGACTGCCATCGTGGAAGGTTTGGCTAGAAGAATCGCAAAGAACAAAGCAGATGTGCCAGAATATCTAAAAGATCATATTGTGTTCAGTTTGGATGTGTCTTCAATGTTGGCGGGTTCTAAGTTCCGAGGTGATTTTGAAGAAAGACTTAAACTGGTATTAAATGCACTAGATCAAAAAGGCAAAACAATCTTATTCGTTGATGAAGCACACATGATGGTGGGTGCCGGCACAACAGGACAAGGAGGAATGGATCTAGCAAACATGATGAAACCTGTTCTTACCAAAGGCAACATTAAAGTGATTGCTTCTACCACTTGGGAAGAATATAGAAAATTCTTCGAAAAGGATAGAGCATTGATGAGAAGGTTCCAACGGATCCAAGTTGGAGAACCTACAAATGAAACTTGCGTTAAGATTTTAAAAGGCATCAAAACATATTACGAACAGCATCACGGATGCATTATCACAGATGAGGCCTGTGAGGATGCTGTGGAATACACACAAAAATTTGTTGCCGATAAAAAATTGCCAGACAAGGCAATAGATATAATAGATTCTGCCTGTGCTAGATTGAGACTGAATGGAATAAAAGATGGCAAGATCGATCATGATGAAATTATACACGAAATTAGTAAACAAACTGGTATCAGCATCGAACAACTATCGCAAAAACAAGCGGTTAACTTGAAAACACTCGAAGAAAAAATGAAATTACAAGTGTTTGGGCAAGACGATGCATTGAACACGGTGATAGATAAAATATTAGTATCAAGGGCAGGTTTAAAATCTTTGAACAAACCTGTTGGTTCTTTTTTATTCTTAGGCCCCACAGGATGTGGTAAAACAGAGACCGCGAGACAACTGGCAAAAACACTTGGTACCGAATTGATTAGATTCGACATGTCGGAATATCAAGAGAAACATTCTATATCTAAATTGATTGGTTCTCCTCCTGGATATGTGGGTTACGAAGACTCTAATATGGGTGGAGGAATACTGATCAATGAGATTGAAAAAAATCCACACGCAGTGGTCCTATTTGACGAGATAGAAAAAGCACATAGAGATGTATCAAATATGTTGTTACAAGTCATGGATTACGGTACTGTTACAGGATCCAACGGTAAGAAAGCAGATGCTAGAAACATTATACTAATCCTGACCTCAAACCTTGGTGCTGAAGAAATGGAAAAAGCAAGTATAGGTTTTGGCGAAGTTGAAAAAACTGCCGACGAAGACGAAACTAAAAAATTCTTTGCTCCTGAATTTAGAAATAGATTAGATGCTATTGTTAAATTTAAAAAACTTCCAAAAGAAGTGATGACCAAAATTGTCAACAAGTTCTTGTTGGAATTGAACAGTATGACTATTGAAAAGAATGTGGAAGTAAATGCCACACCGGAAGCAATAGAATACCTAATTAAAAAAGGGTTTAATGACAAGTTGGGGGCGAGACCTTTACAGAGAATCATCGACAATGAGATTAAAAAACCTTTGTCTAAAATGATATTGTTTGGAGATTTATCGAAGGGCGGTAGAGTTGAAGTGACACTTTCTGAAGACATGATTCCAAAACTTGAAATAAATTTCAAAGCAGTAGAAGTGTTATCGCAATTTAAACCTAAAACTGAAGATGCGAAAACATCCAAATAAATTATTTTTCAACAAGTATACTCACAAAGCGTCGTTTAAAACACCGTTCGCCGGATGGATGTATCCTACCACAGACGAACATCTAAGAAAAATTGTTACGGATCCTTTTGTTTTTTCTGAAAAAAGTTATCTATACAGGAACATCATGATAGATAAAAAACAAAAAGAACATTTGCGTAGATTGGCAAGTTTTATTCTCACAAATAGGAACAATATTAAATTTAGACTACAAACATCTGTGTCTTATTTCTATGGTTCTTCGTCTGTTATTAGAGATCTAATATTAGAATTTTGGGATCATTGGTTCGATATAAAATCCGTAGATAAAAAATATCTCGATCAAGTAGATAAAAATACTATACTGTGTACTAGATTACCACATAAAAAATATCAATATCAAGTTCATTTAAAAAAATTTGCTCATCTCAATATGAGTAAAACAAAAAGAGAACAACTGGCATCTTATCTTTTTAGAAGCAAAGACAACACGTATGTTTCCGGTAAACATCTCAAAATGTGGTTAATGGGCGACAGTGATTATTCCGAAGGATATTTTTATGTCAAGGATGAAAAATGTTTGACTCCGGTATACATGATTGCACAAGAATCAATTGACAAAATAATAAAGTTTGTTACTATTAATAGAAATGACAGAAATAATACAAAAACTAATTGATCGTAAAATATTTAAAGAAGGAACAATGATCGATGCTCCTATATCTAAGATGCAATTTGCTTCTCCGATTGTTTTAAATAAAACTTTAAGAATAAAAGAACTAAAAAAAGATTATTGTATCGCAGACGAGGAGTTTGAGATTGAAGCAGAAGTTCCTTACAGAAAAATTTATTATAAAAATATTACAAAAGTAGACGGTATGGATCCAGAAGAACTGGCCGCGGTGTATGGTCTTGTTCCCAAGACACCAAGATTCAAAAGAAAAGATCTCGATAAATAATCGTAATGGCACATACAAGTACAACTATATCACCACAAAAAACTTTTGTATCGGCGATCACTGTTACCGAAGGTTGTAGATTCACGGCCGCAGACAAAAGAATAAGTGCCGCAACAACAAACTTATCAACTTTATCTGTGAGAGATTTAATCACAATTTCAGGAACAAGCAACAACAATGGTAACTTCACAGTTGCTAGTGTCAATTCAGATGGAACTTATATCACAGTTGAAGAAACAGTTGTTGATGAACTATCAGATGGTTCAACAGATACCGTGATAACATACACAGGATTTGTCACAGACAAATACAAAGGTGATGGTTACTATTCAAAATCCGATGGTGTACACACAGCAACATATCACGTACATACATCCTTGTATGGAAAAATTATCATGCAGGGTTCTCTAGCCACAACACCAACCGAAAATGATTGGTTCAATATTGACTCTACAGCATTCACGGCAGACCAAAGTACAGCAACAGTGGCAAATACATTTACAGGCAATTTTGTCTGGATAAGAGCCAGAGTATATGACGTGACAGCCGGTGATATTACCAAAATATTATATAACAATTAAGCCACGGTTGACAAAACATTAATATCTTATATACTGTAAGTATGAATGATAATAATTTAGAATACGAGTATGTGCGTGTAACCCCAGAATCAATGGATGCTCACGTGCAATGTTTAAAAGAAAACGGTTATAACATAAACAAAACATTTACCCTTTTTTCAAAATATATTTTTGCGTTTTTACTGGGTGGATATTTAATTAAATTAATCAGTTAATGGACACAGTTGAAATACTTTGTTTGAACAACGACAAAAGCAAACCAGCAGAGGTTTTGTCCAAGTCGGACAAATACATGAAAGTCGTTTTACAAGGTACTCAGATAACAATAGAACTTTCTAGAACGGACTTAAATAAACCATACGTAGGAAGAACAGCAGGATTGGAGTTTTCATACAATGAGCAAAGATAATATAAAATTTTTAGTCACTTTAAATTCAGAATATTGGGATCAACCACCGTCAGCAGAATTTCGTATCAATGGTAAAACAGTTTGGGGACCTCAAGAAATTAAAGAAAAAACTGTTGCAGAGTTTGATGTTGATTTTGAAGACGAAAACGAGTATGTTTTTGAAATGATCAGATCAGGTAAAACTGACAAACAGGTAAAGATAGAGAACAATCAGATAGTCAAAGATCAATTGCTTTCAATTGAGAATCTGAACATTGATAATGTTGACTTAGGAAACCTTATATATGAGATAGATTTTTATCCGGAGTATCCAGAAATATGGTATAATCAACAGAAAGAAGAGGGGAATACACCACAGTCTCCGTTGCGAAATATAACATCGTTTGGTTGGAACGGCACCTGGAAAATAAAATTAACTTCACCCTTCTACCTATGGCTGTTAGAGAACTTGTATTAGCATAAATACAGGTATGCGAGCAAACCAGTTCATAAAAGAAGAGCATATAGACTCAAATGCAGTTCGAGAATTAGAATTATTCATAATGAATAATGAGGATCTTTATCGTAGAAGATTCATGCCTATCATACACAACCTAAAAAAGAAGATCTCAAAAAACATATATGACCATGAAAAAGCCAAAACATTATGGATGTATTTGATCAATGATGCGGCCAAAGAATATGTAAAAGAATACGGTAACCCCGACGAGGATGTAAAAGATCTTTTCCCCAAAGAAGTCAGAAGTCGTATTGCAGAAATCATAGCAGATAGAGAATTAGAAAATATTAAACAAGGCGAATACGATGCTACTCAAGGAAATATTTCTTAAGGAAGACGATCAATCAAGTGCCGTATTTGCATTTGGTCGATTCAATCCTCCCACAAAAGGTCACGAAAAATTAATACAAAAGGTTAGATCTGTTGCACAGAAAATGGATGCAAAACCATATCTTTTCGTAACACATTCAGTAGATAAAAAAAATCCTCTTTCACATCAAGAAAAAGTTGCTTACATGAAAAGCACAGGACGATTTGATGACATAGAAATAGGATTCAATGATGTTAAAACCATTGTCCAAGCATTACAAAAGTTAATGAACGAAGGTCGTACTAGAGTTGTCATAGTAGCGGGTTCCGATAGAGTAGATTATTTCAAAAACTTCCTTAACCAATATAATAAGAAAAACGATAAAGCAGGCAATCTTGTTTTTGATTTTGATTACGTTGATGCTGTGAGCTCAGGAGAAAGAGATCCCGATGCTGAAGGAGTTACTGGATTTAGTGCATCACAGGCTCGTGAATATGCGGCCAATAACGATTTTGAAAACTTTATAAAAGTTGCAATGGACAATGACAATAACACTATTAGAAAACTTTTTACCAAAGTTCAAAGCAAGGTTGGAAAGACGGTTGCAATAAACAACGAAAAGTTGTATAATGAAGACGATATGCCAAAATCAAAACCAATAATATATCTGGATATGGACGGTGTGATCGCAGACTTCTTCGGTGGAGTTGAAAAAATGTTTGGAGTAAATCACTGGAAAGAGCTCACGAGCAAACTGTCTGGTGGAGAGTTAAAACAAGAAGTGATCGATAAAATTACCGGATCGGATTTTTTTGCTACACTACCAAAATTTCCAACTGCCGACTCGTTAATTCAACTGATTAAAAGTGCTACAGATGGAAAATTTTCCATACTCACATCACCATTGATAGGTGATCATGAAAACTCGGCTACTCAGAAAAAAATTTGGATTAGTAAAAACATAGAAAAGCCTGAAGAAGTGATTGTGTCCGGAAGAAAAGAAAAATGGGCAAAACAAAAAGATGGCACGCCAAATATACTGATCGACGACAGACCAGTCAATATCGAAAGATGGAAAGCAAAAGGCGGCTTTGGAATATTGTATCAAGCAAACAGAGACAGCATAATTAAAGTACAACAAGAACTCAACAGATATGGAGAAGAAAATGAAGCATCAAGGAATCAATAGGAATTATTCTGCCGATTACACAGAAAAAACACCACAAGAAAAACAAAGAGAGTTGGACGAGTTAATGAAAAAATTTTTAGAAAAAGGCGGTAAAGTAGAAAAAGTCAAAGCACACAATCCAACCAAGCAACAATTAAAAGACTGGACCATCTAATACTCATGAATATAGACGAACTAAAAAAATTAGCAGGAATTGATAATTCGTCTAATGATAATTCAATGGGTGAAAATCTATCATACGTGGGAACGGCCAAAGCACAATACCAAAGAAAACACAATATAAAACCCGGTACTCCGGAATGGTTTAAATTATGGTTTGCACAACCAAGATTAACGGGTGAAAACCCAATGCCAAAAAATAAATAGTTCTACAATGAATTCAGAAATTAGATTAAAAGCCAAACAGGCATTTGCGGATAGTTTCCTATTCTATCTAAAAGCACATTATTTCCATTGGAATGTGGAAGGTAGACATTTTTCACAAGACCACGAATTACTTGGTAAAATTTATGAAGAAGTGTATGGAGCATTAGACAAATTCGCAGAAGAAATAAGAACACTTGATACGTATGCTCCTGGAATATTCAATCGATTCATGAATCTTTCAAACATAGAACAAAAAGGACAGATACCGTCTGCAGAAGAAATGTATTCAGAATTGATGCAAGACAATCAAAAAGTTATTTCTAATCTCACTCTTTTATTCGATATGTTGGAAGATTTAAAACTTTATGGGTTTGCAGATTTTATCGGTGAAAGAATAGACGCACACAATAAACATCAGTGGATGCTTAGAAGCACACTAAAATAATTCAATAAATACTGCTAATATGAGAATACACGAGATACTAGCCACGAATTATGTACACCCAGATGTTGAGAAACAGTTAAAGAAAATCGAAAAACGTGCAACAGGAAAACCAAGGATGGGTTATCATTCCATGATGGCATATCCTTTCAGGGTAAAAGAAGCATGGTCTGACAAATATAAAAAATCAATCAATTGCAACAATCCAAAGGGCTTTTCACAAAAAGCTCATTGTGCCGGAAGAAAAAAATGAAAATAAAAGAACTTTTTAAAGATTGGATAATCATGCCCCAAAGTATCAAACCATTAGGACTGATACATAAACCCGGCATCGGTCCCAATAACAGATTTGATTTTAAAAACAAAGGCAACAACAAAGCCAATGAGGAAGCACCTCCGGGCAGAGAGAAGCAGGTCAAAGCACTCAAGGGCAAAGTGGACAATCCATACGCAGTCGCTTGGGCTAGTTACAACAAGAGTAAGAAGAACGAAGATGCCGCAGGTGTGGGCATAATTACAAAACAAAATACCACTAAGGATGTCAAACCCGGGGACGAATATAAAAATGTCAAGAAGTTGCACATGGAATGGCAAGAGTTTTCTGAAAATTTTGCAGATAAAAAAATTAAAGGCAAGAGCAGACCGGGTAGAGTTAAAAAAGCAGGTGCCAGTTGTAAAGGTAGTGTGAGTAGTTTGAGAAGCAAAGCCAAGAAGTACGGCGGTGAAAAGGGTAAGATGTATCACTGGTGTGCCAACATGAAGTCAGGTCGTAAAAAGAAATAATAAGTATCTGTATGGTTAAGCAGATCACAACTAAAAACAAACAATCTTGGGGTTATCACTACATGGTCGATTGTTCAGGTTGTAATGACAACATATCAGATAAAAAACAAATTTCAATTTTTGTAAAAGAATTAATTAAAAAAATAAAAATGAAAGCTCATGGTAAACCCACTATAGAATATCTTTTACCAGGCCATAAGAATGAGGGTTATAGTATGTTGCAGTTGATACACACCTCAAATCTAGCGGCACATTTTATGAGCAAAAGCAAAACTGCTTATTTCGACGTTTTCAGTTGCAAAAAATTTGATACAAAAATCGTTGATTTAACTGTAAAAAAATATTTTGCTCCAAAAAAAACCAAATCAAAATTTTTAACTCGACAAGCACCATGAAGTACGTTTTAATTTTATCATTCAGAGCACAAATTTACAGGTACGAACCCAGAGTTAGAGTATACTTCAGAGACTCTATGATAGATGAATTTCATGTGTCTGAACATAAATTTGATGATCCAAAAAAACCAAAAATACTTTCGTACATCGTTGAAGTACCCAAAGATCTCCAAGAAACGGAAATAAAATTAAAAATTTTAAATCATGACAACAACTGGACCAACGGATTCATGACCAAAGATACCAATATCTGGTTGGAAGATATACATTTTTTTCCTGAACCCCAAATGGATAACCTCTATCAATTCCATTGGTTTGCCAATAAAGGAGATTCCATTCATGAAAGATTTGAAAATATGAGAGTTAAATTAAGAGGTCATAATAATTCCGATGACAAAAACGGACTGTTTAATTTGATTGAATACGTGTCGTTTCATCGTATAGAAGGATTGCATAAGGGTGAAGAAGTTAAAGAAATAAGACATCTTAAATTTGGAGGTAGCGGCTATTATTCTGTCAAATTATATAAAAAATATGGAATGTTGATACCTAAAAATATGAAATATCCTCGAAAATTCTGGATTAGAAGGCCCGCATTCATACAAAAAGTGTATGAAGGTTACAAAAACTTATTCGATATCTAAATAAATACTACTAATCATGAGAATCAAAGAAGTTTTAATAAAAGAAACAGCGACAGCAGGTGCAACATCATCTGGTAATATTGCTTCTGTTGTATCTCCACATATAGCGATCGGACCCGATAGATTTAAAAAATCATACACAGGAACACCGGGAGTTTCGGGAACCAAGGCACCTAACCTTCCAAAAATCAAGAAACAAACTCCCAAAGATAATGCACTGGACATGACCGGTACATCCTTGTTTGGAGGACCAGGAGTGGTGAGAAGATAATGAGTGATATTTTATTGTTAAAAAAAGAATGGATATTGACTTGTCAAAATTGCGGACATGACTGTCATTGTGGAGGATCTTGTATGCAAGACTTACACGACGGAGATATGAAACCGGTCACTATCGAATGCTGTAAACACTGTAGGCACAAAGATGAAAATTAATGAAGTCATAAACGAAGGCGCTTCCATGATGCCTTACTACAAAGATCCAAAAGACAAAGAACAGAGAATTTGGACTTTTCCAGATAAATGGCAGAATGATGAGGAGTTAGACACTCCTTATATGAGCAATGCCAGTATGAGAATTTTTTTGAACACGTTGGGATATGATCCAGATTTTGAAGACATGCCTCCTGTTCCAGCAAAAGAATTTATTGCCAGAACAACACAATGGCTTCAAAAGAATATTGGCAAACCATCACCAGAAGAGCCAACAACAGTTGACCAAAATCCAGGAGGTCCTACAATGTACAGTGGCGGTAGGCCGGAAGGATACATGAATCAACAAGTGAAGTACCATAACGAGTTGGCAAGAAAAATAATTCAAAAATATCCAGAGGTGACACACTTTGGATTTAACTAATAAATATTGATATGAAAATAAACGAATTGAACACTCCTGTACTGCCTGACACATACGAAGCAAGTATGTTCTTGAACCAAACTATCAGGGCAGGAAAGTATGCCATAAAAATTCATAACATGATCGACAACGACCAGGAGATGGAAAGTTGGGTGGCAAAAAAATTAGATCTAGCCAGTTCATACATATCATCCGTAGGACACTATCTAGAAGGTCAGGAAATGTCCGAAGATGCCGGCGAAGGACACATGGCCAAGAGCCAAATGTACAAGATTGCAAAATATTGTTTAAAAATTTCAACTTTAGTTAAACCGGGTGATGACATAGAGGCATGGGTACAAACCAAAATGAATCGTGCTGTGGATATGTTGGATGCTGTTTACCACTATGAGGATTACCAAAGGTTGAATCCTTACAGAGAGCAATTGGAACAAAATGTATTACAAAAGCATTCACAAGTGATTCAAAAAAACATCGATGAAATCTTATCAAAAGAAACTCCAGCCGATGATATAGAGACCAAACCTGGTATGTTAAACATCTTAAAGAAAAGAGTACAAGAAGTTGAAAAGAAAATGTGTCGAGAAAAAACAGAAGCAATCAGCAAAGAAGGAATACAACAAGGTTTTGCTGTGAGATATGAACGTGATGGAAAAAGATTAGCACAGGCATACAAAAACAAAGATGATGCTAAAAAGAGGGCATCGGAATTAAAAAATACAACCGGTGTGAAAGATATCTCAATCACACAACATACATTTGCTTTCAAAGAAAACGATATGCTAGATGAAGGCATCAAAGATTGGATGAAAAAATTAGCGGCCGCTGGAATAATTGTTGGTGCTGTTGCGGGCATGGGTTCAATCAATAATGCGATTGATAACAGTGTACCTGCGATCCAGGCCATGAACACAGCATACGAAATGGCCGTCGATGCTGGAAATGACGATTTGGCAAAAATGATCAAAACAGATATATCAGATGCCAAAGTTAGATTGAGCTCGGGCAAGGACTTGAATCACATAAAATACCTACAAGACAAGTATTCAAAATTCATGAGTACAGAATCGGTAAATGAATATTCCATGGCAAAAAATAAAATTGATTTGATAAAACAAAAACAAGACAAAGAAGCATATCAAGATAAAGTACAAACGTTACAACAAATACAAAATGATCCAAATACAAATAAAGACGAATTATTAAAAAAGATGTTGGTGAAAAGAAAAGAGAAATTAGCAACCACAGGTGAATCAAAAACAGTGCTTTATACCAATAGATTAGTGGATATGATGGGTAAAAAACTAGGAGAAACCTGGACATTTGCTTTCAAAAACAGTCTAAAATCATAAAACAATAATATAAATAATAGCATAACTCAATATAAATAGTTCATATGGCAAAAAAACATCACAGTGATTGGTTAGATATAGTTGAAAGACTTAAGGAATTGAGCAACATATCTCCTGAACAAGAACGACAACAACTGTTGGAAGCGGCAAAGCAAGAACCAAGAATATTAGATGACAAAGATGTGAGTTTGGCCGACATTGCTAAATTGGCCGGGATCAAGGAATACACAGACCCAAAAGTTTCCAAAGAAGCAGAAAAATTAATAGAGTCGATTGTTAACGATCAACCGACTAAAGAATCTATAATAACAAAAGCAATAAAAGAATCAGACACCGATACTTCTATTTCAACCAAGATTAAAAAAGAAGTTACAGAAGATTCAAAGAGACTTGACAAGATTGCTGAGTTGGAGGCACAACTGGCAGAACTAAAAGCAGAACAAAAAAATGAGCAAACTCATGATGCTGAATCTTTCAAAAAAATTATTTCTGCAGAAATTGAAGAATATATTAAAAATGCCGACGAAAATCAATTGTCAGAACTATACAACAGCATTTCCGACAATGAAGCAGTTTACAACGAAGAACAAAAAACTATTCTAATCAAGACTGCTGAAACTAAAGAAATTATAGCAGACGCTGAGAAAAACGAAGAAAAAGTTGTACAAGAAATCGATAACGATAAAGAGATAGAAGAGATGGAAGCAGAACCGGCAAAATGCACACACTGTGACGGAACAGGTAAACACGGAGAAGATGACTGTGAAGTGTGTGGTGGTTCAGGAATAATAAGAGAAGCAGGTTACGAAGGACAAAGTGACCCACACGCACACGAAATTACTTTAGCAGGTGATTACAATCAAGAAAATGCTGTAAGTGACGAAGACGCTATGAGAATTCAATCAATGTTAAAAAAAGCAGGTATTGATGCTGAAGTACATCCAAGCGAACAAGCACATAATAAAATTCATGTTCATACCATGGCAAGTAAAGACGCTGTATTAGACGTGTTAGGTGATGGCATTGACGAGCAGGTGAGTTACAAAGACGAGTTGTCCGAAAACAAAAAATAAAACTTTCTTCTTTTTTCATCAAATATTAGAATGAAAAAAAGAAACAAAAAAACACACAATAAAAATTATAAAGAACAAACCACATTCGATCCTAAAATACATATAAGAACGGGTAGCGGATACCACATGAAGCACAATGCTCCTGCTGGTAACATGAGTGGTTCTCAGTTGAAGCATATACTGAAATAGATAAATATCAGTATATGAGTAATATACCAATATTTTCTTACAAACAATACCTAGACGACATGAGTCGTATGACTCAGACAGGCACCATTGATGCTGGGCAACAAGCAGAAGCACCTGTGTCCGCAGGCTCTAGAGGATTAAAAAAAACAAAAGAATTTATAAAAGATCCAACACAAATGAAGATGGGAGAATCGATCACTATGGAAGACATGAAAAATTTAATAAACAGAATAGATGGGTTGAACGTGCCAACAAACGAGATCAACGAACTGGCGGATGACGACAAGATTGAATTCACAAAGGTGATGCTGGACATATCACAGATCAAGGACAGGGTCGAAGCACTGTCAGTGGACGAGGAAGCCAAGAAATCTGCCATACAGTCACTGACCAACGCAGAGGAGGCCCTAGTGGCCCTGGACGAAAGTGAATACGATCCATTCCCAGAAGAGGACGAGATGACGTTCGAGGACGATGATGCGTTCTTTGAAGCATTCGGTTACCTAGGCTTTCCAGAAGACGAAACGGAACTGTTCGACGCAGAATACAGAGGCAGAAAAGTACCACTGAACAAACCCATGCGTGGTGATATTAAAAAATTCAAAGTTTATGTGAAAGATCCCAAATCTGGAAACGTGAAGAAAGTTAATTTCGGACATGGTGGAAGTTCAGCGAGGAAAGCCGGACAGAAAACCATGAAGATTAGAAAGTCTAATCCAAAGGCGAGAAAAAGTTTTAGGGCGAGACACAACTGTGCTAACCCAGGACCGAAAACCAAAGCAAGATATTGGTCATGTAGGAAGTGGTAATATGAGAATATACGAAGTTACAGAAAAACACCTACCAGAAGAGAAACAAAAAGGCGTTGACGGCAAGGCTTGTTGGAAAGGCTACAAGAGAATGGGCACAAAGAAAAAAGGTGGCAAGACTGTAGACAACTGCGTTCCAATTAAGAAAAAATAATGAAATTTATTATTATAAACGGAACACTTAAACCAAGTACAGAATCAAACACATCAGTTGTTTGTGAAATGGTACAGAAAGGTTTTGAAAAGTTAGGCCACGAGTGTGAAATCGTTAACATGGCAGAGTTAAACTATAAAAATACCACAGAAGATCACGACGACGACTTACGTCCGATAATCCACAAAATGATACAACCTGAAATGAGTGGAATTATTATTGCCACACCTATTTGGTGGGGTATGTTCAGTAGTCATACACAGGCATTGATAGAAAGATTAGACTATATTGATACGTGGAGTTTGGATAACAACCATTACAAACCCATGATGGGCAAAGTGTTTGGCAGTATTGTTTCGGGAGGAGTTGATGGTTGGCAACATATCACAGGTACCTTATACAGTTTTGCATCAAACTTATCTTTGACTACACCACCTTTGTGTAATATAGAATCAGAAGCACAGGGTAGAAATAACATACTGAAGGATTCCGAAACTATCGGTATGGTCAAAAGTTTGGTCAACAACATGATAGTCTGGGCAGAAGCCATGCAAAAAGGCGAAACTGCCAAAAAAGGTCGTCACAAAGGAAACGTAGAGTAATGTATAAATTAATTTTCTGGATGTTAATTATATCAACAGCGGTATATTGTGGTATCTACATTTGGTAATATGAAATATGCAAACTCTAAAACTCATAGAAAATAGATCTCCGTACTTTATCAAATTCGAGATACCTAATTTAGAAGACATTAAGAAACGTGTAGTGCAAAGTCTTGCAATAAAAACAGCGACTATGAAAAAAGACGACGGTAACTTGTCTAAAACATACAATCACGTTAATCTAGATCCTATAGACGGACAGAAAATAATAGATATGTTTCCATTATCTAAACTGTATAACTTTGATGCCAACAGAGTGGCGCTGTTCATAACTCCTGCTTACGGAGGAGGAGGAGTACACAAAGATGGTCCCGTCCTAGAAAAAGGCAGAGCGGGTCCACATAATATAAGTTTCAACATACCTATCAAGATATCTGATGATAAATGTGTTACAAAATGGTACGATGATCAAACCTTTGAAAAAGAAAAAATACAGCACAGTAGATATTCTCGTAATGTATTTTTAGATTTTACCAATACTGATAAATTTGAGGCAAAGGCACAAACCATAATGGATCCCAATAATGTTCTTTTCATGACCACTGAACAATGGCATAGTTTTTATAACAATAGTAGACACACAAGGATAGTTTTAACACTTAGATTGGCTAGACAAGAAAGAAAGAATCATTCTTTTGTTTCGATGGCGAATAACTTAATAGATAACAACTACCTGGTAAATTAATACAACCGATTATAATCAGTTGATCTATTTAAAAATCTAATGTATAATAAACGATTAACAAAGGAGACATATATGTCAGGTAAAAATTTTAATGACGCAGAAAAACAAAAAATAATACAAATCATAAGAGAAGGTTCTCAGGTGCTGGGAGAGATTGATGATCTCAAAGGCGGATTGAGAGACACAGTCAAGGCCATAGCAGAAGAATTAGAAATCAAACCAGGATTAATCAATAAGGCAATTACCATTGCACACAAAGATTCTTACAAAACTGTGACAGATGATATGGACATGGTTGATTCTATATTAGCGGCCGCTGGAAAAATCTAGTGTATGGTGATATCAAAAAATTCTGGATAAAAAGTTATCAATCAGATAATGTAGCCTTTTACTTTGAATTAATAAGTTTTATTTTCACTGTTGGAGCAAGTTTAACTTTGGCAATAACAGCCGATAATCCTGATCTGACCGTCATATATCCTGCATTTTTTGTTGGTGCCACAACTCAATGTTATGCCGCTTACAGAAGAGGAGCCGCATTCGTAATGGTGCTCACAGGATATTTTTCGATCATAAACATATATGGGTTTGGTGTTGCAAGTTATTGGTGGTAAAAAATGAGTTATATTGATGCATATTACAAGAGAGATCAAGACAAAGTTTTTGTTGTCGAAAGAAACAAAAATGGAGAAAGAAAATTTGTAGAATATGATGCCAGATACGTATTTTATTATCCCGATAACAAAGGAAAACACAGAAGCATATTTGGTGAACCTTTACAAAAAGTTCAATCCAACACATATAGCAATTTCATAAAAGAACAACGTATAAGATCAAATAAAAAACTTTATGAGCAGGATATTAATCCTGTGTTCCGTTGTCTCGAAGAGAATTATCTAGGCAAAGATGCTCCCAATCTAAATGTAGTATTTTTTGATATTGAGGTAGACTTTGATCCTGAACGAGGATATTCTACCACGGATGATCCATTTATGCCTATAACAGCAATTACTTGTTATTTGAATTGGACCGATCAATTAGTCACTTTTGCTGTACCACCTAAAAAATTGGGTTTTGAAAATGCCAAATTACAAGTAGAACGTTTCAGCAACGTGATGTTGTTTGAAAAAGAAAAAGATATGCTTGATGCTTTTTTAACATTGATCGAAGAAGCAGATATATTATCAGGATGGAACTCGGAGGGATACGATATACCCTATACCGTAGGCAGAATACAAAAAGTGTTAAGTTCCGATGACACAAGGCGTTTATGTTTTTGGGGTGAGAAACCCAGAAAAAGAACCTTTGAAAAATATGGCAGAGAACAGATCAGTTACGACTTAATTGGAAGAGTACATTTAGATTTACTTGAACTATATAGAAAATACACTTATGAGGAAAGACATTCGTATAGATTAGATGCCATAGGCGAGCATGAACTAGGAGAAAGAAAAACTGTGTACGAAGGATCACTAGATGCTCTGTATAATAACGATTTTGGATTGTTCATAGAATATAATAGACAAGACACGGCACTGCTGGCCAAACTTGAGAAGAAATTGAAGTTCATAGAACTGGCGAATGAGATCGCACACCAAAACACTGTTTTACTTCAAACAACAATGGGTGCAGTGGCGGTCACAGAACAGGCTATTGTGAATGAAGCACATCGAAGAGGAATGATTGTTCCGGGTAGAGTCAAAAGACAAGAAGGAGAGTCGACCCAGGCCGCAGGAGCATATGTGGCAACACCTAAAAAAGGATTGCATGATTGGATAGGAAGTTGTGATATAAACAGTCTATATCCTAGCGTGATTCGTGCATTGAACATGGGACCTGAATCTATTGTGGGACAAATACGTCCAATTATAACATCAGCAGAAATTAACAGAGCAATACATCAGAAGAAATCATTCGCATCGGCATGGGATAATCAATTTGGTTCATGGGAGTATCAAGCAGTGATGAAACAAGATCGTGGTGTAGAAATTACAGTGGACTGGGAAGACGACACATCAGTCAAAATGTCCGCGGCACAATTATACGAAATAATTTTTAATAGTAATAATCAATGGATGCTGTCTGCCAATGGTACGATTTTTACATACGAGTTTGAAGCCATCATTCCAGGACTATTGAAACGTTGGTATGCTGAAAGAAAAGAGATGCAACGCAAAATGCACGATGCCGGAGACAACGATATTGAACGAGAATTTTGGGACAAAAGACAACTGGTTAAAAAAATTAACTTGAACAGTTTGTATGGTGCAATCTTAAATCCAGGTTGCAGGTTCTTTGACATACGTATCGGACAATCTGTGACACTGACAGGCAGATGTATCACAAAACACATGGCGGCAAAAACTAATGAAATTATAACGGGCGAGTATGATCACAAAGGAGATTCTATCATATATGGTGATACAGATTCTGTGTATTTTTCTGCTTATAAGCCATTACAGAAAGAAATAACAGCAGGACAAATCCCATGGGAAAAAGAAAACGTTATTGCTTTATATGATAAAATATCATCTGAGGTGAATTCATCTTTTGCTGGATTCATGACCAAAGCATTTCATTGTCCAAAAAGCAGAGGAGAAGTCATAGCGGCAGGACGAGAACTTGTTGCGAGCAAAGGACTTTTTATCACAAAGAAAAGATATGCAGTTCTATATTTTGATAAAGAAGGACAAAGAACAGATACCGAAGGTAGCATGGGTAAAATGAAGGCAATGGGTCTTGATCTAAAAAGATCAGACACACCTGTATTTGTACAAGATTTTTTGAGTGAATTGTTGATGATGGTATTAACAAATAAAACCGAAGAAGATGTTCTCAAAAGAATATCAGAATTTAGGGCTGAATTCAAATCAAGACCCGGTTGGGAGAAGGGTTCTCCAAAAAGAGCCAATAAGATAACAGAATATCTCGGAAAAGAAAACAAACAAGGTCGTGCCAATATGCCAGGTCATGTTCGTGCCAGCATCAACTGGAATAAATGTAGAGAACTATACGGAGACAAATATTCTATGCCTATCACAGATGGTGCAAAAGTAATTGTATGTAAATTAAAAAACAATCCATTAGATTATACTTCCATAGCATATCCAGTGGACGAGTTACGTATTCCAAAATGGTTCCAAGAATTACCATTTGATTCTGAAGCGATGGAATCTACCATCGTTGATCAAAAAATAGATAATCTAATAGGAGTATTAAATTGGGACGTACAATCGACAGAAACAACCAATACGTTTAACAAACTTTTTGAATTTTAGTAAATAACATATATGTTAAGCATCGAAGAAATTAAATTACTCATAGAAAAACTTAAAAAAATAAAAGGTACAGATTTCCAAAAAATACTTGATGATAATTTATCAATATTGGAAAACCTGGCTGAATCTGTCGACATCAATAATCAACAGGAAATAAATCGACTAGACAAAACCAAAGAATGGTATGCTAAAGATTTAGATTTCACATATGAAAGAAAAGATCAGTTTGATGAAATGTTAACTAAAAAAGTCGAAGATAAGATCAAGATGTTTGCAAAAACTGGTGCTCAATCTATTCTTTATAATAGTTTAGAAATAGGCCCGGGATATGGAAGATTCAGTAGATTTTTCTTACCATGGAGATTAAATTATTATCTAGATCTGTTACCGCATTGTCAAGAAAAAATAAAAGCACTTTTTAAACCACAACAACACAAACTGATAAAATTTTATACAACCAACAGAACCAGTTGTCCAGAAATTGACGACAACGCAGTAAATTTTGTCTTCAGTTGGAACACATTTACTTTTTTTACTCAAGAACATATAAAAGAATATCTAACAGACATCAATAGAGTATTGTTACCAGGCGGATATGGATTTATACACTATGCAGATTGTCATTACGATTTCGATCTTCATGAAGCAAAACGTGGATACTGGAATTATAATACCAAAACATCAATGAAAGAGATCACAGAAAGTTGTGGATATGAAGTAATTGAAATGGATCAATTTCGTCCTGGTGCCAACTATATAATTTTCAAAAAACCTGGTAATAAAAATCCAGTATTATATAGTGCTTTAGAATTACCTGTAGAAAAATAAATTAAACATTTGACTTTAATCTAAATAATCTATATAATAGTTTTATTATGATAGATATCTTAAAAGACATAGTCAAACACACACACGGTTTAGGCTTTCTAGACCTTGTTAAAATTACAGGCAACGAATCTGAAACAACAATAGATTCTATGGCTGAAGACAGATCAGTGATCTTGCAAGGATCTTTTCACAAACCACAAGCAGAAATGACGGGTACTTTTGGTATGCCTCAGTTGAACAAACTGGACATACACTTGAAGTGTCCTGAGTATAAAGACAAAGCAAACATCACTGTAATCACAGGTACTAGAAATGGTGCAGAAACTCCTACAGGTATTCATTTTGAAAATGAAAAAGGAGATTTTAAAAACGATTACAGATTTATGAATGCTGAAATTATCAACGAAAAACTTAAAACTGTAAAATTTAAAGGTGTTAAGTGGAATGTTGAAATTGAGCCTACTGTGGCCAGTGTACAAAGATTTAACTTCCAGGCAACTGCAAATACAGAACACAATACATTTGTTGTGAGAACCGAAGATGGAAAACTTATTTTCACTTTTGGTGATCAAGCATCACACGGTGGAGAATTTGTATTCGCTGATAATGTATCAGGTAGTCTTAACAAAGGGTGGAGTTGGCCGGTAGCACAGGTATTACAGATATTGAAATTATCAGATTCGGCAAAAGTTACTTTACACTTCTCTAATGAGGGTGCGATGCAGGTCACTGTTGACTCTGGACTTGGAAAATATCAATATATCATACCAGCACAGGCACAATAATGACTGAACAAAATAACAGGCAGGAACATTTAGGAGAATTGAGTCGAGACTTCGCAGTGTTCTTGCCTGCTATATCAAATTTTTATAATACCTTTATTAGCAAACAAAGAGTCACAGAAGGTACACATATTCCCAAAGAAAGAATACCTGTTGGATTTGAAAATGGTGTGGAAGGACTAAACTTTATAAATCCAGAAAAAGGTATGTTCACTTATCCTACAGCATTATACTCGGCGGGTCATGCTTGTCTAGACATGGACAAAGTGGGAGATCGAGATCATATGTTTGTAAACAGGGATCGTAAATTCAGCACCATAGTGGGAGATTCGGGTGGATATCAAATTGGTCGAGGCGTAATACAATTTGATTGGAAAGATTTTGAAGGTAACAAGGCCAACAAAGTTAGAAGTGATATATTAAATTGGTTAGAACTCACATCAGACTGGGCAATGACTTTGGATGTTCCAACTTGGGCGGCAGATGATTTAAATTCACCTAAAACAGGATTAAAAAGTTTTCGAGATACACTAGACGGAACAATCTATAATAACAATTTTTTTCAAAAGAACAGATTGGGTCAAACTAAATTTTTAAATGTACTACAAGGCGACGACTGGGAAACAGCACAAACTTGGTACGATGCCGTAAAAGATTTTGAATTCGAAGGATGGGCAATGGGCGGTATCAATATGTGTGATATGGAAGTCATGTTGAAGCGTTTGATCATAATGAGAGATGAGAAAAAACTGGACGGTAAAGACTGGATGCACGTACTGGGTACATCGCAACTGGATTGGGCTTGTTATCTAACACAAATACAAAGACAAGTTAGAAAATATATTAATCCTAATTTTACAATAAGTTTTGATTCAGCATCCGCTTTCTTATCAACAGCGAATGGATTAGTTTACACTCATAATGTGTTCACACCATCTAGATGGTCATTTATAATGGACAAGGCACCGGATGATAAAAGATTAAAGAATTCAAAAATACCTTTTCCTTTCCAAAGTGCTATTGGTAATAGACTTACCATGGGAGATGTCTGTTGGTACGGAGAGGGAGATCTAAATAAAAACAACAAAGAAGGTAAAACTTCGTGGGACTCTTTTTCATATGTATTAATGATGGCTCACAATGTGTATAATCAAATTAGAGCAGTACAGGTTGCCAACGACATGAACGATATAGAAAGTGTCGTGCATAGACCAGAAGTAAAACACTGGCGTAAAACCAAAGCATCAGATACCACAGACGAGCATAGTGTTTATGTTCCTAGAAATATATTATATTTCAATACATTTGTTGAAGAAGTATTCACCAGCGAAAAACCAATGGAATTAATAGAAAATGCGAGAAGTTATCTTGCAGATATAAGAGGAACAAGATGGGCAAGAGCCACAGGTGGTGGTAAAGGTAAAAACAATTTTAGTTCATTATTTGAATAGGAGGAAACATGGCAAAAAAAAGTAAAAAAATAAAAAAACTTCAAGATCATCATTCTTATCTAGATCGAAAGGTAAAAGAACTTACCGAAGAAAGAAAAAAAGATCGTAGTGATGAAAGCAAAACATTATTAATAAGATTAAAAAAAACCAAACTTGCTTTAAAAGATGCCATCACGAGAGCCTCAAAAGCATTGACAAATTAGTCATACAGTAATATAATATAAAGATGCAAAGAGATTATAAAAATGGACAAAGTGAGAGTGTAGGTATTTTTTCAGGTATCGAAATAGAACACACACAGGCCTATGGTTTACAAACATTATTTTTAGCACGTAATGATCTTTCATACGACGAGATCAAGACATACGCAGAAAAAGTAAATGCCAAAGCAATTTACTATGGAGCAAATAGAACATATATGCACAATCATGGAATGCAACTAGCACAGATGAAACGATTAATCGATGACGGTTATTTTGTGACAGTTGATTATCCTCATGATATCCACAAAGAAGTAAAAGAAAAATTTAAGATATTGTGGAACAACGAAAAGTTTATTCCTTTTTGTTCAATAATATTTCCAAATTCCGAAGATGATGATCAACTTTGCATCAAAGTCGATGACGTTGACTTTAATAAGACCAATCCTGGAGTCTGGAGCATGAGCATGAATCATTTTAAACAGACCGCAGGATTTACGTCATGGAACGAATACAAACAAGATGAACCAATAGAGGAGAACAAATGGATACTGAGCACCAACATGATCAAGCACTAAAAGAACAGGCCAACAAGGCTAGTAAAATGATATGGGTAACCTTTCAAAAAGAAGGTATGCACAAATACCCAGCGGCACTTACTGATCCCAAATTAGCAACAGGTGACGAATATGATGTCAGTTTTCTAGGACATCCACATAGACACATATTTCATTTCAAAGTAGCCATAGAGGTGTTCCATGATGACAGGGATATAGAATTCATACAGTTCAAGAGATGGTTGTTGAATCTGTACAAGGAAGGCACATTACAGAACGACTTTAAGAGTTGTGAGATGATGAGCGATGATTTATATGTAGAAATAGCAAAGAAATATCCAGGAAGACGTATCGAAATAGACGTGTCAGAAGATGGAGAGAATGGATCACACGCAGTCTATGACAAGTAAGCACACAAAAGTTTTGATTATAGGTTCTGGTCCTGCAGGATACACTGCGGCAATATATGCCTCTAGAGCAATGTTAAAACCAATTTTAGTACAAGGCACTCAACCCGGTGGACAATTGACTATAACCACAGATGTTGAAAACTATCCGGGTTTCGGAGACGTTATACAAGGACCATGGTTAATGGAACAAATGGAAAAACAAGCACGTGCAGTTGGAACAGATATTATTTTCGATATGATCAATAAGGTAGATTTCAGTAAAAAACCTTTCGAAGCAGTGGGAGATAGTGGAACAATTTATACGGCAGATTCTGTGATCATATCAACAGGTGCTCAAGCGAGATGGTTGGGTTTAGAAAAAGAAAAAAAATTTTCGGGTTTTGGTGTAAGTGCCTGTGCCACGTGTGATGGATTCTTTTTCAAGGATAAAGAAGTTGCTGTTGTTGGTGGAGGAAATAGTGCAGTTGAAGAAGCATTGTACCTATCACACATAGCCAGCAAGGTGCATCTGATACATCGAAGAGATAGCCTAAGAGCAGAAAAAATAGCACAAGATAGATTGTTTGCAAATGAAAAAATTAATGTGGTATGGAACTCTAGAGTTAAGGACATCATAGGAACGGATGATCCTATAAATGTCACGGGAATAAAACTCGAGAACACAAAAGATGGCACAGAGTCCACAATGAACATCGACGGTTTATTTGTGGCCATAGGACATGATCCAGCAACAAAACTTTTTAAAGAACAAATTAACATGGATGATGAGGGTTATATCATAACCAAACCCGATTCAACTGCTACTAACATACCGGGAATTTATGCGGCGGGCGATGTCAAGGACAAAACATACAGACAGGCAGTCACAGCGGCGGGCATGGGTTGTATGGCGGCCTTGGAAGCAGAAAAATTTGTGGCAGGAAATTCATGAAAGAAATCAGCATAAAAGAAAAGAGAGTAACAACAAGACAAGAAAATCTACCCATAGAGGGTGGTGGCTTGAATGCTTCATACACGACAGTGGACGCAGTGGCCAATATATGTACCACCGCTGGAAACCTAGGCATGAAGTATGGCAAAGACTTCATCTGGTCACATACCGATTACGATGACGACATGGACGAGTGTATCACTCTGTTGGTAAAGGAAGACAAATACGAGTCATTCCTGCACCTGGCCCTACAGAATGAACACAGAATCAAACACACATTTACGGGTCAAATAAAACTTACAAAGGAGAGAAAATAAAATGAAAGGTTTAAAAATACCTAAAGTAACATTCAGAGTCAGAGAAGGTGATTCTGTTTTAGAAGAAGGCTGTTCGTTTGACGAAGGAAAATGGATAGACAAAACAACTGATGACTATTTCAAAGGAAAAAGAGTGGTATTGTTCAGTTTACCTGGTGCATTTACACCCACTTGTACATCAACACAACTTCCGGGATTCGAAGAGAACTATGATAAAATCAAAGGTTTAGGAATCGATGAAGTGTATTGCTGTTCAGTCAATGATACATTTGTAATGAATGCATGGGCAGAAGTGCTTAAAATTAAAAATGTAAAAGTTATTCCAGATGGATCTGGTAACTTTACAAGATTTATGGGTATGCTTATTGGTAAAAATCATTTAGGTTTTGGAAGCAGAAGTTGGAGATACATGGCAGTAATCAATGATGGCACAGTTGAGGCATGGTGGCAAGAACCAGGAATCAACAACGACGGTTCGGATAATGATCCATATGTTGAGTCCACACCTGAAAATATGTTAAAGTATCTAGAACAAAACAATGGCTAATTGGGACGGTAAATCTAGACCAACTAATGAATCATACCGCAAGAATTACGATGACATTTTTAAAAAGAAATCTTGTCCTTGCGGTAGATCACCAACTGGTAAATGTATCGGCTGGCACGGATTGACAGAAAGCGAGTATCAAGTTAAACTACAAGAGTGGAATAATAAAAATGAATATTAGATTAATGTTTGAGCCTGAACCAAAAGTAAAATGCAACGTGGATGCTATGTTCCGATGTTATGCTGAAAATTATCTAAGTGATTATCCAGAATTCCAATGGGGTGGTTACATTGTGATGAATGTGTTTGAAATGAAATACAACGATAATGCGGCGGGAGAACCTTTGTATCAATTTGTTGCTTCTAATGTTGATGATAAATTGTTGCAAAATATTCAAGATTATGTGAATCAAAATCCAATGCACGGTTATTACACACACATACACTATTCTAAGAATGGTGAAAACGAGCAATCAGTGATGCCACTAGAAGGCACACCTTATATTAGAGGAGAAGGCATATAATGAAAATATTTTACATGGGTCTAGAACCATACGAAGGCAGATATACTCTACAACTACAAGAGTGGACTGAACGTGTGTATAAAAAAAGAGGTATAGACTATGTGGTTGTGCCAGGCACCACAATAGACGATACAAAAGCAATCAGTGTTGGACAAGTGCTTGACGCACACGGCAGATCATATTTTGGCATGAGCCAGATGATGAATCTTGTACAGATGATGCGTAATGGTAGTGTCACAAGTAAAGACATTGTGTTCTTTGAAGACATGTTCCAACCAGGTATGGAGTCACTACCTTACATATTACACCAAGTGGAAGAAAAACACAGACCAACAATATACCTAAGATGTTTGGCACAAGCGATCGACCCAGATGACTTCGTACACGTGTGGGGCATGAGCAAGTGGATGAGTATGTACGAACAGATGTGTAATGAAATTCCTAATGTTCACATATTGGCCACCAATGAAGAAATGGTGGCACATATGCGTATAGCAAATTGGCGAGCACCCATCTATAACATCTCGGGTTTGAGTTTTGGAAAACAAGAAGTGCTATCAAGAGTCAAATCAATAAAGCCTTTTGATCAAAGAGCAAAAAGAGTTTGTTTTGCGGCTAGATTTGATCAAGAAAAACAGCCAGACTTTTATATGGATCTGGCAACTAGAGTCAGAAAGCAAGATCCATCTGTTGAGTTTGCAGTTTTCTCAGGAGGACCTTTAAGAAGTAATAATGAAAAATACCTTACAAGAGCAAGAGAACTTGAATCCAAAGGAGATTTAAAAATTTACGAAAATTTGAAAAAAGATCAATATTATGAACTGTTAGCAGATTCAAGAGTGCTGTTTAATTGTGCATTGCAGGACTGGGTATCAAACACAGTGTCAGAAGCAGACACATTAGGTTGCAACGTATTATTTCCAGCATACAGATCATTTCCAGAAACGTTTTCTAATGACAGGGATAGATTGTATATCCCATGGAGCCAAGAGGACGCATACCAAAAATTAAATATTTTATTAATGAGGCCTCATAACAATATTGGCAAACTGTCAGATTGGACCGACGGAACAATCGATAGAATGATCGATATCATGACCGGAAAAGGCGAGCAATGGAGAAGAGATGGAAAACATTACAGAGACTGGGTCTCAGAATCTAAATATTAAAGGAACTAATAAATCTGTATTAGTGGTCGGTGGTGCCGGATACATTGGTTCTCACACAGCAAAAGAATTAAAGAAAAACGGATACACTCCTGTTGTTGTAGATAGAGACATCACTTCCAAGCCATGGGCAACTCAATATGGTCCAGCCTATGAGTTAAATCTTCCACAAAACATCGAAACCATAGATGAGATTGTTAAAAGACACAACATTGACAGTTGTATACACTTTGCGGCTCACACTAAAGTTGGTGAAAGTGTAGCCGACCCATCAAAGTATTATATTAATAATGTACTAATGACGTTTAGATTAATTGAAAAATTAAAATCACTTGACGTAAACACATTTGTTTTTAGTTCTAGTGCCGCTGTCTACGGAGTACCAGAAAATGGAACTGCATACGATACGCAAGAAAAACTACTTCCTATCAATCCATATGGTAGATCAAAACTAATGATTGAACATATATTACAGGACTATCATCGTGCGTATGGATTTGCCAGTGTAAGTTTACGATATTTCAATGCCGCGGGTGCAGATGCTGAAGCAGAAATTGGAGAATTAAGAGAAGATGAATCACATATTATACCACTTGCCATCGAAGCAGGAAAAAATGTAAAAGAATTTAGATTATTCGGGACAGATTTTGATACACCCGACGGAACCTGCGTCAGGGATTATGTACACGTAACAGATCTTGCTCACGGACACGTGCTGGCTTTACAAAAAGCTCATAAAGAAAAAATATGTGCAAGTTATAATTTAGGATCTGGTATTCCAACCAGCAACAGAGAACTTCTAAATACTGTACAAAAATTTACAGGTGCTATGAAAATAAAAGAAGAAAATAGAAGACCGGGTGATCCTCCTGTGCTGGTAGCAGATATTTCTAGAACTACCAAAGAATTAAATTGGAAACCTACACAAAGTTCTATTGACAACATAGTAGGAACTGCTGTAAAATGGTACAATAAGATAAATCAAAAAAAGATAAATTAAAATGGATGAAAATATATTAAAAGATAGTTGGTTACCACCAAAACCCGTTAGCGAAGAAATCAAAGAAAGAATTAAAAAGGCCGGAAAAAGATTTTATGCGGCTGATAATATTAGCGAATTTATTGAATCGGGTGAAAAAGAAAAATTAATTGACGAGTTGCAACAAAAATTCGAATCTGTTTTGGACAGTTTAATCATTGACAGGGAAAACGATCCCAACAGCAACGGTACAGGTAGAAGACTTGCTAAAATGTATGTTAATGAGATAATGTCTGGTAGATATTATCCAAAACCAGATGTGACAGCATTTCCAAACGAGGACGGAAGATATGATCAATTAATTGTGGTAAGAGCAGATATTAAAAGTATGTGTTCTCATCATCACCAACCGGTAACGGGAGTTTGTTATATCGGTTGTTTACCTGGCAAAAAACTGATAGGATTAAGCAAATACACAAGGATAGCACAGCATTTAGGACATAGAGGTCATTTACAAGAAGAATTAACGGAAATGATTGCCTATGAAATCACGAAACTAACCGACAGTCCGGCTGTGGGAGTTTATATACGAGCAAGACACGGCTGTTGTGAAAATAGAGGAATCAGAAGTGCCAACTCAAGCACACAGACCACAGTGTTAAAAGGATTATTGAAAAATGATCCAGCACTGAAAAACGAATTTATGCACAATATACAATTACAAGAAACACAGTGTGGACCAATTGGGTAAAAAAAAGAAAACAAAAGAAAAACTAACATCAGACGGAATATGGTCTTATTCTGGAGATTATGGAGATCTTAATGTAGGAACATTATCCGAGTCAATGTCTGTTGATTTTGGTGATTTACACACACAACTGAATCTAGATTTTGATGATGAAAAATTAAAAAACAAATATCCTGCATTAAAAGATGCATGGGAACACTATAATAATGTATTAGATATGTGTAGAGCAAAGGAAAAAGAAGATGAGAATTGATTATAACATACATTTAGATTATTCGGATGTGTTATTACAACCAAAAAGATCTACGTTGAGTTCAAGACGTGATGTAGATATATTGAGAGAATTTAAATTTAGAAATAGTGGCAAGACACTTTCATATGTGCCCATCATGGCATCAAACATGGATGGTGTTGGCACGTTTTCTATGGCAAGAGTGCTACAAGAATTTAAAATGTTGACTGTGATCAGGAAACACTATACCCTGGATGATTGGAAACAAGCCGCAGGCACAGGACTTAAATTCAAATATGTATCTGCCTGTGTTGGAACAGGTGCCATATGGGACGAGAACGCACAGGACTATCAAACACTCAAACAGGTAATGAGTGCATTTCCAGACATACCTTGTATCACAATTGATGTTGCCAATGCTTATCATGAATCATTTGTGGACTTTGTTGATAGAATTAGAACAGAATATCCAGACAAAGTGATCATAGCAGGCAATGTGGTTACACCAAACATGACAGAAGAATTAATTATCAAAGGTGCTGATGTGGTCAAAGTTGGAATAGGTCCAGGCTCGGTTTGTACCACAAGAACACAAACAGGTGTAGGTGTTCCACAATTTTCAGCAATCATGGAATGTTCAGATGCCGCAAATGGAGTTGGTGGACACATCATTGCTGACGGTGGTTGTACACAACCAGGCGATGTTGCCAAAGCATTGGGCGGAGGTGCTCATTTTGTGATGTTGGGTGGAATGTTGGCAGGACACGATGAAGGTGAAACAGAATTAAGAGATGGCAAGAGATATTTTTACGGAATGAGTTCTCAAACAGCATTGGACACACACGGACAAAGAAAAGATGGATACAGAGGCACAGAAGGTAAAACCGTTGTATTGGATGACAAAGGTCCGGTCAAAGACACTGTGGAACAGATACTGGGCGGAGTGAGAAGCACCTGCACTTACATTGGAGCAAGAAGAATTAAAGATATGCCCAAGGCGGCACATTTTGTTAGAGTTAATAATGTGATCAATAGAGTTTATGACAGATACGAAACTGACAACAAGTAAATTATACTTCACAAATATACAAATGAGGAATGCTCTCATTCAGATCGAAGACAAAATGGTTCACACTCCGTGGATGCCTACAGTGATTATGGGTATCAACAGAGGAGGTTGTATTCCTGGTGTATATTTGTCTCATAGATTAAAAGTTGCACACGAAGTACTTGATATTAGATTGAGAGATCATAAAAGCACACCTAACTTAAACAATCTAAAATCAAATCATGAACAAGGTCATAGAATATTAATCATAGACGACATCAATGACAGCGGAGCAACATTTCAATACATCATTGACAACTTCGGAAAACATGACAACATAAAATTTGCTTCTCTAATCAATAATAAACCATCACCGGTAAAAATGGATTTTCATGGTTACGATATTGATAAGGATACCAATCCACAATGGGTAGTATTTCCATGGGAAGAATGGGACAAGTAACGTCAAAGTTGTATTGACAACATCATATAAAAACTGTTAAAATATTGAACATTAACTAACCTATAGGAGGCTTAATGTTTAAATCACTACTAGCAGGTGTAGATAAGACACTTGTAAGAAATCTAGTAATTCTACACACACTCGTTATCGCTGTGTCGAACTATCTAGTCACGATCAGATTTGATTTATTCCCCGGTGCGGATCTTCCATTATTTGGATCGTTTCCATTAGCGGCGGCGGCATTCACATTTCCGATTGTTGTAGTAGCAACTGACTTGACTGTAAGGTTGGTCGGCAAGGAAGCGGGAAGGGCCGTTGTAGCAATGGCGATCATTCCGGCTATCGTGGCATCAGTACTGGTACTGTTGGCACTGGGTGATCCACACGCATACAGAGTTGGATTCGCATCAGGTACAGCATACGCGATCGGTACCATGCTGGACGTGTACGTCTTCCAAGCGATCAGAGAAAGATCTGACAACTGGTGGGCGGCACCGGCACTTTCGACCATCGCGGCAAACATAATCGATACATACTCATTCTTTTATGTTGCGTTCGCAGGATCCCTCGACGCAGAGGGCAAACTGAGTTGGATTGGTGCCAACTGGCATATCGTTGCACAGAACAACACATTGACCAAGATTGTGGTTGGCTTGATAGTATTCTTACCAGCATATGGTATACTATTGAACAGACTGCAAGTTATAGGCAAGAAAAAATAATCTCTAGGGGGGAGTTTTTTCTCCCCCCATTGACTATGAAATTAAATAATGTTATAATTGTATTATGAAAGCAGGAAAAATTTGGGGAAACACGGAACTTGTACACGCAAATGGTGTGTTAGAATTCCATAGAATAGAATATAAAAAAGGCGGTGTTTGTTCTAAACATCTGCACGAATACAAATGGAACGGTTTTTTTGTTGAATCAGGAAAAATGAAAATTCGTGTATGGCAAAAAGATTACGATCTAGTAGATGAAACAATATTAAATGCAGGAGACTTTACAAGAGTCAAACCTGGACTGTATCACTCATTCGAAGGTCTAGAAGACGGAGTTGCATTTGAACTGTACTGGGCGGAATTCAATCACAACGATATAAAAAGAGAATCAGTCGGTCATATCAAAACTGATAACGTAGTACGTTTGGACAAAAAGAAAGGGAAATAATGATCCCTATCAAAGGTTATGCAACCTTTCATCCTTTAAAACATTGTTTAATTGGGAAAAATTTTTCAAGCAACTTCTTTGAAAAAATTACAAAAAATACAAAAGTTTCTGATCCATTAAAAAAAATCGCCGATGAAACAGAAGAAGACTATCAAATACTCGAAAAACTTTTAAAAGATGCCGGTGTTGAAACACACAGACCAGAATTTGACGAATCGTTGTATGACGGTAACTTTCATGGTAGACCTCCTGTGTGTCCTAGAGATCATTTTGGAGTGATCGGAGAAACTTTTTATGCCACACAACCCACTAGTTTTTATTCTCATACATTAAAACAGATTGATCCAAAATCATTATTTTTACAAAACTGGGATTATGAAACAGCCATAGTTAGCACAGCAAATATTTGTAGAGTCGGAAAAGACATATTCTGGGATAGAAAGATTACAAAATTATGGGATGGCACAGGAACAGAACAACAATGTATGGATCGTATCAATCAAATAAAAGAAAAATGGATCAATGAAGGATTTCGTGTACATGAATCAGACAGAGGATATCACTCGGACGGTGCTTTTTGTGTGGTCAAACCGGGCTGTATAGTATCCTTGTTTGATGTACAGGATTATAAAACAGAATTTCCCAATTGGGACGTATTATATCTACCAGACCAATCATGGGACAAAATGAGTTCTTTTTTAAAAATGAAAGAAAAGGTTGGAGGGAGATGGTGGTTAAAAGGAGAAGAACACAACAATCAATTAATAGAATTTGTCAATACTTGGCTAGATAAGTGGGTGGGTTTTGTTGAGGAAACTGTGTTTGATGTTAATATGTTATCTATCGATGAAAACACAATAATCTGTAACAATTATAACAAAGAAGTTTTTGAACATTTTAAAAAACACAAAATAGAACCAATCATATTTAATTTTAGACATCGATATTTTTGGGACGGTGGTGTACATTGTATCACACAAGATTTATACAGAGAAGGAACACAGGAGGATTATCTTGGCTGACATATATCATATTTTCGCGGATCATAACAAAAATGTAGATGCCAAAGAATTTGCAAAAAAAATGAGAATTTTTTTAGACAAATTAGTAGAAATGAAAAGGATGAAAAGTTATCGTTTGACAAGAGCAAAATTGGGATTCCGTTCAATGAATTTACCAGAATTCCATGTGATGATGGAATTTGACAATATGCAACAACTCGATGATGCCATGACCTCGGTAATACGCAACGAAGAAAGTATCGACGAATCACACGTGGCATTTAATCAATTAGTAGACACGGAAACAATACAACATTTTTTGTATAGAGATTTTCCAGACGGAGTTGACCAATCTAAATAAACATAGTATTATTATATAATGGAAAAAAAATATTATTATTCAGAGATATTCTATTCGATACAAGGCGAAGGACATTATACCGGTATTCCCACTGCTTGGATACGTTTCTTCTTGTGTAATCTACAGTGCAACGGATTTGGACAATTAAATCCAACCAATCCAGACACTTATGAATTGCCATTTGAAGAGTTTGATGTTTCTACTGTGACAAGAGTAGAGGATTTACCTGTATGGAATAAAGGATGTGATTCGTCATACACTTGGGCAAAAAAATATAAACATTTAATGGGTCAGGCTACTGCATCGGAACTAGCAGACAAAGTCATTGATATATTAAAAAATGATTCTAATCCAACAGGATCGTTTCTGCATCCTGTGTCTAGGCAACAACAACATCTTTGTATCACAGGTGGGGAACCACTTATGCCTCAGTCTCAAAAAGCATTTATAGAAGTCTACAAAGAACTAGTGAAAAGAAATAACATACCGGAATCTATTACATTTGAAACTAACGGCACACAAAAACTCACAGATGAATTTAAAGAACTTGTTAGAACTATAGATACAGAGATATTTTTTTCAATATCACCTAAACTATGGACCGTAGCCGGAGAAAAACGAGAAAAAGCAATAAGGCCTGATATAGTTAAGGAATACAGAGAATTATCATTACAAGGACAACTAAAATTTGTTCTAGGCAACAAAGACGAACAATGGAATGAAATGGAAGAGGTTCTGAAACTGTTTAGGTCGACAGGTATCGATTATCCTGTATGGATCATGCCAGTGGGTGCTAGGGAAGAAGAACAGTCAGCAACAGCAGGTGAAGTGGCAAAAAGAGCCTTCCAGAGAGGATATAATGTGGCGGCAAGAGTACACGTTCACTTGTTTGGTAATGCTATTGGAACATAATTTGACAATAAACAAAAAAATATATATAATATAGATATGAAAGTTAAAAAAACTACAAAAAGTAAAAAAACTAAAAAAGACAAAAACAAAAGCGAAGAACCATGGGTCAAAGTATTGAACATGAATGTCAATCCGGAGAATCCCAAGAATGGTTTTTTCGAGTTGGATTGGAATGACGAATTTGTGAATATGTTGAAGCAGAATGGTTACACAGGAGAATCACAGGAAGAGATAGTAGATCGTTGGTTTCAATCTCTTTGTAGAACAATCGGCAATGAACAAGGTATGGATATTACCGGAGCCGGATATGTTCAGATCAACAGACGAGACGACGGCAAAACCGAAGTATCGTAAAGTGGATCCACAAGTTTATATCTTTAATAGTGCAGGGTGTCATGGTCATTATTTGACATATCTAATTGATCGTCTGAGTAGGAAAACACCGGAACTGAAAGAACTTCCATTTAATAGTTTAGGAAACTCCCATCTCAAAGTAAATTACTCAGGATTTTCTCAATTTGTTGATTCTCATAAACACACCGCGGCTATCGGTCTTTTAAATCAAAATATAATAAAACTTGTTTTTACAAATGATGTACTGTATTATGAACGGGCGGCCATGAACAGAGCCGAGGATTCGGATAGAGATATCAACAACATAAACAAAGACATATCGTTTTTAAAACAATACAACTTAGAATTTTATAACAAGATTCGTGAACTGTACTCTATAAAAAATGACAACGTGCCCAAATGGATGTTGCGTGACGCATTCAAAATAGGATTCTTGGATTGGAAAAATCAGGGTAGTGTGAAAAGAGATAGAGAACAAATCATATGGATGAATGAAAATTTCAAAAATAACAAATTGCACTTTACCCACGTGAATGTATTTTTTAGTTACGAATCTTTAAAAACAGAATTAGAAGAACTAGATAAAAAATTTGATTTAGATTTAAATTTTGAGGAATTAGAAATGCTCTACAACGAGTTTTCAAAGAGAAATAAAATATTACATTCACATAGAAATACGGACATGGTGTTAAATGCTGTACGTGATCACAAAGATATTTCCATTCCAAATTTGGATATAATACAACAGGCCTATGTTTATGCCCAACTAGAAAAATTACATAGATTTATAGTGATGCCAATGACTGACTATTTTTTTACGACTACCGGTGAAATATTGGATTTTGTAAATCTATATCCCCAACACTATAAAGCAATGAACCCTAATTTACCAACATTCAATAACATACCCAATCCGTTCTTTTTACATAGACAGAATAAAAAATAAATGTTATAATACTATTATGACTCACATATTAGTAGACACTGCCAATACTTTCTTTAGAGCTCGACACGTTTTCCGTGGAGATACTTCTGAGAAAATTGGTATGGCTATACATATCACATTAAATTCTATCAAAAAAGCATGGAATGATTTTGATGGTTCTCATCTTATATTTTGTCTGGAAGGACGTAGTTGGCGTAAAGATTATTATCCTCCATACAAAAGAAATAGAAAAGAAACAGTGGATGCGATGTCTCCTACCGAACAAGAAGAAAATAAAGTGTTCTGGGAATGTTATGATGATTTTTGTGACTTCATAAAAACAAAAACAAATGCAACTGTTTTACAAAACTCACAAGTAGAAGCCGACGACTTGATTGCTAGATGGATTGATAGAAATCCTGATAAAAAATGTGTCATAATTAGTACCGACAAAGATCTAAACCAATTGGTAAATCAAAATGTTTCTCAATATAACGGTATCACTGAAGAAACTATGAAGATAGACGGTGTGTTTGATAAAAAAGGAAATCCAATTATTGACAAGAAAACAAAACAACCCAAAAAATTAGACGAAAAAGAATGGATGCTATTTCAGAAGGCAATGAGAGGTGACCCATCGGACAATATTTTTTCAGCATATCCTGGTGTGCGTACCAAAGGAACAAAAAACAAAATTGGATTAACGGAAGCATTCGCGGACAGAGAAGCAAAAGGTTATACTTGGAATAATCTAATGTTAAGCAAATGGGTGGATGCGGACGGCAAAGAACACAGGGTGTTAGACGATTACACAAGGAATATGCAACTAGTGGACCTACACGCACAACCTGAAAACATAATACAAGAATTAGATCAAACAATAGATCAGGCCAGAGCAGATAATAAACAAATTTCACAAGTAGGAGTACGATTTATGAAATTTTGTGCCAAATACGACCTACAAAAAATTACAGAACAAGCACAATTATATGTAGAACCCTTCAACGCGGTGCTCAATGAATAATCTATATCTTTTTCCTGCATTGCTATTTCCGGTCATACCGTTGATGATGATCAGTTTTGGAAATAGATATACTGCTATGTCCACTCTAATCAGAAAATTACACGACGATTTTATAAAACAGAAAAAGAAATTATCAAAAAAGTCCAAGGAACGTACATTGGCCGAAATAAAAATACTCACGACCAGATTAAAAATTAATCGTTATGTACAAACCCTGGGAGGATTGGCACTTGCTCTCAATCTCTTGGCTATTTTTTGTTTATATAAACAAAATGATGAGATGTTCTATTGGGTTTTTGGCACAGCATTAGGATTTTTTACAGTGTCGATACTGTTATTTGTGGCAGAATTACAGGTTTCTGTACTTGCTTTGAAAAAACATCTTGAAGATTTGGGAGATTTATAGTAAAATATCTTTATGTCAATTAATGCAAAAACACTGATAAAAGACAAATTTTGGATCGTGGAAAGCAACGGTCACAAATTGGGCACTTTACAAAAAGAAGACACCAATGGTTGGATATTTCTAGGTAAAAATCAAGGAAAGGAAGTATTTCATACAAAAGATAGTTTATATAAAAAATTTGGTGAAAAACTTTTTTCCAGTGACATAACAATACCTAGTGATGTTGAACCCGAGAACACTGACACAAATTGGGAAGTACACGGATTTCCTGTAAATCAAAAACCTTTCAACCCAATATTTGACGTGCAAAAAAAATTACCAATATATACAAAAGCAAAAAAAAGTAAAAGCCAATTTTGTGCAGGGTACTACATAATAGACTTTCCTAAAGGATGGCGTAAAGCATACTGTCCAAAATTGATTACATTGCAAAGATATGATTATAAAGGACCTATAAAAACAAAAATTGAGATGCAACAGATTTTGAACAATGCAATCAAAGAGAACATATCAGCCAATATTTGATTTTGAATCTGCCCTAGCAGATTACACAGGTGCTCCTTATGTGGTGGCCACCGATGGATGTACACACTCCATAATGCTCGCAATGAAATTGTATGGTGTTAAAAAATGTGAGTGTACAGCATTTACATATCTTTCAGTTATACAAGCATTACAACACATCCACGTGGACTACACACTGACAGACGAACAATGGATCGGAGAATATCAATTCCATTCCACTAACATATGGGATTCTGCTAGAAAATTAGAACCGAAGATGTATAGAAAAAATCAAATACAATGTTTGAGTTTTGGAATAAACAAACCGATGAGTATAGGAAAAGTTGGTGCTATCTTGCTAGATGATGAAAAAGCATATGTAGAATTGAGTAAGATGAGAGCCGATGGCAGAGATTTGAAAACTTATCCATTGACAGGAGCAACCGAGTGGAGTGAACAACAACAATTTAAAAACGGTTATCATTTTTGTCCCACACTGGATGATTGCACACGTGGGATAGAAATGCTCAAGTCACACAAACCAGAAAGTCAACAAATAATATATCCCGACTGCCGAAAATTAGTGATAAGTACAGAATAATATGTCCAAAATACAAACACAACCCATTGAAGAATTTATCAGTAGAGTCAAGAGCTCCAAACAAAGACAAGAAAAAATGCTGTCTCTGTCCCTACAGGATGCCGAACGTTTATCTAACAGTTTAAGCCAGGTCATGACACGACTTGTTTCTGTACAAGAAGAGATAATCGAAGCATTAAAGACAGCCAAAGAAGCACAAACCGTTTCAATTGAGATGGACGGCGGAACTTTCGATAACAAATAAGCATCTATCAACAATCTACCCTTCATAGTTTCTGGTAAATACAGTTACTATTATGAGCAGACCAAAACCCACAGTGCTGTTAACCATCAGCAATAAAGAGACCTACAAGCAGGAAGAAGTCCTTGCGGCAGAGGGCATATGGGCAGTGTTTTACGATGGCAAACCAATCAATCTAAAGTCCAGCAGTTTGGTATCCAACTACCCAGGTCCCAAGTACAAAAAGGTAAGTTTTTCCAATCCGGGTCATGCAGAGAACTTGGCAAAAAAGTTGAACGCACAGCATAAAACCGACAAGTTTGGTGTGTATCTATTAAAGACCGGCGAAATATTCAAACGATAATTAAGTGTATGGACACTAAGACTGCCTACACTCGCACATTCATGGAACTATTGAAATTGCCCATGCACGATGAGAGTGTGAAAAATCATTACTACACCTGGTGGCAAAATGTGAGAGAATCCTATCAAGCACGATCTTTGAGGCTCACCAAAGAAGGTTTAAAAATGCTGGAAAAATTAGACATCAAAACCTACACCATCAAATTCCCCGACAAGATCATATTCACACCACAGACCTATCTTTGGTTGGATGAATTCGTAGATTGTCCATATTTTGTTGACAAGAAACAAATACACGTGACCATGGAAAAAATGGCTTTACAACTGATGATGTTCGCTGGAGATATCACCAAATATGGTCTTGCCCGTGCAATGAGCAAGATTGACGATCAAAAAAGCCAGTAAAACTGCGACTTCTGTGCGGTTGACCTATATTATATTTCTGTTATAATGATACTATACAACATTTAAACAGGAGTGTACTAAATGGTAAGAGCAAATAAAAACAACAAAGAAGCAACAATAGGCAGTCAGAATAGAACTGTCACACCAAACGAGGCAAAAGCGGCATTGTCGCATTGTTTGAAATTACAAAGACCCCTAATGATGTGGGGTGCACCGGGTATTGGTAAATCAGATATCGTTAAACAGATAGGCGAAGAACAAGACAGGCAAGTAATAGATATCAGATTACCATTATGGGAACCCACAGACATCAAAGGTATTCCTTATTATAATCAAAAAGAAAATAACATGGTTTGGGCATCACCGGCAGAATTGCCCACTGATCCTAAATCTAAAGCAATCATATTTTTAGATGAGTTGAACTCGGCGGCGCCGGCTGTACAGGCGGCGGCCTATCAATTGATCTTGAACAGAAGAGTAGGACAATACAAGTTACCGGATGGCGTTGCCATAGTTGCCGCGGGTAACAGAGACGCAGACAAGGGTGTCACATACAGGATGCCGGCTCCGTTGGCCAACAGATTCGTACACGTTGAATTGAGAGTCGACTATGACGACTGGATGACATGGGCTACAAACAACACTGTTCATCCTGATGTTGTTGGTTATGTGACTTTCGCAAAACAAGATTTATATGACTTTGACCCTAAAGGAGCATCGCGATCATTTGCTACACCTAGGAGTTGGAGTTTTGTATCAGAACTTCTATCTGATGACCTGCCTGAAAGTACGCTCACTGACCTCGTTGCAGGCGCAGTAGGAGAAGGGTTGGCCGTGAAATTTATGAATCATCGTAAAATCAGCGGCCAACTACCTAATCCGTCAGATATATTATCAGGTAAAGTAAAAGACTTAAAATGCAAAGAAGTTTCAGCAATGTATTCTTTGACTGTGAGTTTGTGTTATGAATTAAGACAGGCACACGAAAAGAAAGACAAGAACTGGAACGAACTAGCAGATAGATTTTTCAACTATATGATGGACAACTTTGAAACTGAGTTGGTTGTTATGGGTGCCAAGATTGCACTGACAAACTATCAATTGCCATTCGATCCTAGCAAGTTGAAATCATTCGATAGGTTCCATAAGAAGTTTGGCAAATATGTCATAACTGCTATGGAGTCTAAATAATGTCAGACGCAAGAATCATAGACAAACTGGTAACGGCAAGAATCGCTCTGTTATTGAAACAACCATTTTTTGGTAATCTTGCCACTAGACTAAAGATAGTCAATGCCGATGACTGGTGCCCGACAGCGGCCACAGATGGTAGATACTTCTACTATAACACTAAATTTATTGATTCGTTGACTCCCAGAGAAACTGAATTTTTGTTTGGTCATGAGGTACTTCACTGTGTGTTTGATCATTTTCAATCAAGAGCACAAAAAAGAGATCCTCAAATTTGGAATATCGCGGCGGATTATGCCGTGAACCAAATTTTAGTTGAAAGTCATATTGGTGAGATGCCCAAAGACACCAAAGGTAAAGACAAAGGATTCCAAGACGACAAGTACAAGGATTGGCCAGCAGAAAAAATCTACGACGAAATATACAAAAAAGCCAAAAAGAACGGCAAAAAAATGTTGGAAGAATTAGGACAGTTGTTGGATGAACACATAGACTGGAACAAGGATTCTACCGACGGACCTGGAAAAGAAAACAAAGACAGCAAAGGCAAAGGCAAAGCACCAAAATATACCAAGGAAGAATTGAAAAAAATCAAAGACGAAATCAAAGAAGCAATGGTGTCGGCCGCACAGTCAACAGGTACAGGTAATCTACCAGGTGCTTTGCAAAGGTTAATAAAAAATCTTACAGAACCCAAGATGGACTGGAGAGAGATTATACAACAACAGATCGTTAGCACTATGAAATCCGATTACACATTCATGAAGCCCAGTAGAAGAAGTTGGCATATGGATGCCGTATTGCCGGGTATGTTAAACACCGATAAGATAGATATATGTTTGGCCATTGATGCTTCTGGTTCAATATCAGAAGAACAATGTAAAGAATTTTTATCTGAAGTAAAAGGTATAATGGATCAATACAAAGATTTTACAATACATCTTTGGACATTTGACACAGAAGTTTTCAATCCAAAAGTGTTCACTCCGGATAATGCAGACGAGATTGAAGATTATGTGTTAGGCTCTGGAGGTGGTACGGAGTTTGAATGTAATTGGAGATATATGAAGGATGAAGGTATAGAACCAAAAAAATTTATCATGTTCACGGACGGTTGGCCATTTGATAGTTGGGGCGACGAAGACTACTGTGATACAGTATTTTTGATCAACAATCCATATGAGAAAAATATCGAGGCTCCTTTCGGACTAACGGTACAATACAATAATTAATGGAAAAATGAGGATTAATCCAAAAAATTTTCATCAAAGAAAACTAGATAAAATACCACCGTATTTTGTCACATTAAAAATGGATTGGAAAAACGAAGGACAATTGGAGTTTTTATCTAGATGGATTTACCAAAATTGTTTTGGTCGATTTGCTTTCAGTGACATATCCGATTATGAAAATTCAAAAGATGAAGTGAAACATCGTACATTGGTTGGTTTTGAAGAACCAAGCGATCTTACCTTATTTGCCTTAAGTGGTAAAAGCTCGTAAAAAATTTTTCTAACACCGTTGACAGTCATAATTACATAATAGTATAATATACGTATATTATAATATTAATTGCAATTATTAGGAGAATCAAATGGCAAGCAAGAAAAAAGAGAAAAAAGAATCAGTAAAAAAAACAGCGACGGCTGAAACAACTACTGCTTCTGCAACTCCACAAACAGGACAACAACCTGGTAGTGATTTATCAATATCAGATCTCAAAAACATATCAACTATAATTGATGTGGCTTCTACAAGAGGCGCATTTAGAGCCAATGAGATGGCTACTGTGGGAGTTATGTTTAACAAGTTATCGGCCTTTTTGGCTAAAGTCGCACCCGAACAAAAACCTGATGTAAATCAACAGGTAGAACAAAATGCGACTGAATCCACAGGTGCAAAAAAATAGGAGAAACAAATGGTACAACCAATGATGCCTTTAGATGTTAACGACACTGCAAAAACAGTAGAGGCCAATAGACGTAAGATCAAACATATTGGAAAATTAAAAGACGGTGGTGCACCAGTAGCCATTGTGTTTAGAACTGTTCCTGGTGAACCTAAAAATTGTCTAGTCGTTGGAACAAAATTTCTAGACACAAACTATCAGGATACATTCATGAAGGCCTTGGAAAGTTTTGAAGGACAAAATGCTTTCGAATTAGGACATCATTTAATGAAATCTAGATTTTCAGACGGTGTTGAAATTTTACCATTTTTACATAGAAATAATTTTCTTAAAAAATTTTCAACTGATCAAATAATAGTTACATTTGGTTCGGGAAATTCAGACGAAATTATTCTCTCTGATTTAAATGAACAAATTGCTAAACAAAAAGGTATCTCTGTAGACGAACTTTCATTATTAGATCAACCTAAAACTTCCGAAAAATCTACAGATGAAACAAAAAAGAAAACAACAAAATCCAAGAAATAATCGTACTTGGGTTCAACTCACACAAGAATTTGTTAAGGAATGGCCCGAGGTATTAGACGGGCTATCCTTTACAAACTTGCCAATTCGTTACGTGAAATGGTGTGATATCATTTTAAGAAATAGAGTAACTATACACGTTGATGTACAGAAAGATTTAAAAATTAAATCACAGACCCATGTTGCGAATGCTCTAAGAAAATATATAAACGACAATTATAACAACATACAAACTGTCGATTTAAAATTTGATGTTCCGAGATTAAAACAAGATATGGAATCTAAAACATCAAAATTAATGAAAAAAACATTTAAAGAAAATTAATTAGTTGTATCTTTTTTTATAAAAGACATCAACATAGTCCCATTCATAACTCTTAAAAATAACATCAAAATTATAATCATGAGATTGTACAAATTGTAAGGCATCTTCTCTTGCGGCATTCACATATGAAGCACCCGGAACAATATCCAAGTCTGACCATTTTTTCAGTATAAAGTTATTCTCAACTGTTGGTTTTAGTTTTTTATTATAAAGCAACTTGACTATTTCGCGAAAAGCAGTTCTATAACATACTTGTGGATCGGTATAAAAAGTTGTCTCTGCACTCAATAAAGAAATATGGTCGTGCTTCTGTGATAGTGTAAAGTCCAGACCTTTGCCGTCATTTTCTAATGTAAGTTTTTTATTATAAAGTATGATTGCTTGATGTCCGTAAGTGTAATTGATCACAGGATTAAAACAATCAAAAATATAATGTCTTGGAGATTTCAATGTGTCTGGCACAAAATCAAAAGCAAAATCCTTGTTTACTTTTAGTTTGGCAAAAACGGCATAGAAATATTCTGTTTCACTTGCTCGTGCGGCAGTTTGGTAGGCTTCCTTACGACCTTTGACTCCTTCGATTATGTGAAGTTTGTTTGGTTTTTTCTTTAGATGTTGTTTTAAAAACATCAAATTTTCTTGTGCCTGCGGTTCTCCGTTGTGTATATAACAAATATCAAAATTTAATTTTTCATTGGGATTATCCATCAACAATGTGGGAGAATATTCGTACAACTCTTCTTTCATATCAAATCTCGGTACCAATAAATTTAAACGATTCTTGTCCAACACATATAACTTTTGATCTTCCCAAAAACTTGGTATTATGCTATGCTGTTTTTTGAAATAATAATTTGCATATCTTGTTTTTTGATTTTTTATTTGTTCTGTCAAATTATCAAATGTAAATTTAAATGACGGCCATTCGTTGTATTCAAAATTGGTATCATGATAGTTTATATCCTTATAATCTCTCAAAAACTTTATATGATTCATTTGAGATTTAAATTCGTTAGTGGGCAACAACATTATATCTCCCTCTCTCTGTGATTGAGTATTCCATACATGAATTTGTTTTTGTTGGTGTTGATCGGGAATAAAATTAAAATCAAAATGTTGTAAATTTACAAGATCACTTGTTAACCAAAAAAAATCAGTTTTTACACCATCAACAAAACTTTTAAGGATGTCAAAGTAACTTCCTACAAACGGAGTCGAAAGAGCATAAGGAAATTTATTGAATAAAAACTCCTTGTTTTTTTGATCTTTTTGAAAATCGACAATTACACAATCAAATGCCATTGAATTCTTTTATCCTTTTACAAATATAATCAATTTCACTATCGGTTAGGTATGGATAGATCGGTAAACTTAATGCACGTTTACAAATTTTTTCAGCATTTGGATAAGACGTAAGCCAACCGTGGTTCAAGGTTTTTGAATAGTGTATTTTTGTTTCTATCCCGTGCTCCTTGAGATACTTTTGTAAATCATCTCTTTTTTCATGTAGCAACACCAGTTTATGATAACTGCTTATAGTGTTATTTTTAGATTTTATAAATGATTCAGTAGGTAGATTTTTAAAATACCTTTTGGCCACTTTTTCTCTCATACTTTGCAATGAATCAAACTTATCTAATAAAAAATTTAATTGTGCTGAATGATCTTCTGGAATCACACTGTTGTAACCATAATCCATGTTGTTGTGTAAGCCGTGTCTTCTTAAACTGATCAAGTTTTCGTATACCTGTAAAGAATCGGTTAATATCATGCCGCCTGATCCAAAGCAAGGCATATTCTTCATAGGATCAAAACTAAAGATCGATATGTCACCCAGTGTTCCAGATGGAATTTTTTTAAACCAGTTTCCTAAATATGCCCCTTGTGACTGTGCGGCATCCTCTATGAGAAATATTTTATTATCTTCGCAATATTCTTTTAATCGATTGTAGTCCGCTACATTGCCATATAAATTTACGTAAAGTATGGCATTTGGTTTAGTCTGTAAATTTATACTACCAATATTTCCAATGTCGTCCACATCAACAAAACGTATTTTTGCACCTAACCTTTTGATTGCTCCCGCGGTGGCCACGTAACTTAATGCCGGACACACTATGGTCGACGATCTGTTTAGTCCCAGTGCCTTCATTGAAAAGTACAGTCCGTCTGTGGCTGATCCCACTCCGACCGCATATTTTCTTTTATATTTTTTGCAAATGTTATTTTCTAATTTTTTTAGTTCTGCACCTAACAACACATTTCCAGAGCTCCATACTTTTTTCGCTCTACGAGTCAGTCTCCACGAGTATGCATCATACAATCTGTCGACACCGTTAAATTTTATTTTGTAACCACTCATAATAGTATTCTAGTCCTTGATCAAAAGTTGTTTCTGGTTGATAATTCAATAATTTTTTGGCTCTGGATATATCCAATGTTCCTCTACGAGGATAAAGTTTATGAGCACCTGTATCAACTATATCACTCTTACTGCCTGTGAGTTCTATGATCTTTTCTGCCGCCACACGTAATGATGTGGCATTGCCCGCAGTAATATTGAAACTTTGATTGGCTTCGTCTGATAATGTTGCTTTTATGATACCTTCTGCTGTGTCATTGATATAAGTAAAATCTACTTTGTTGTCACCATCGTGTACTTCTATTGTTTCGTTATTCATTGCTTTCTGGAAAAATTTACTTAATACCCTATCTTCCATGTCTCCTGGACCATAGACTCCGCTCGGTCTTACTATTGCATAATTTATTTTATGTTGAGCGTGATAATGTTTGACGAATCGTTCCGCAGTTAATTTAGATTCTCCATATAAATTGTTCGGTTTGGTATCTGCGTCTTCTTTGGTTCCATCGGAGAAGTGTCCGTATATCATTGACGAACTAACAAACACAAACTTTTTCACAGGCATATATTGGCAATGAGAAAGAAGATTTACTGTTCCTCCTATAATATTTTGTACTCCCACCCACGGATTATTGTTTACTATTTTTGCTCTAGGATATGATGCTAGGTGTATCACATAATCTGGTCTATTTTTAAAAGCAGACAATACATCATCTTGTTTTGTTACATCTCCGTTTTTACAATAAACGTTTTTCCAGTTTCTCTGTCTCCAAGAATATAATTTTTCGAGATCTTTTTCCGAAATCACTCCATATGTTTCTTTATTATCCATTACTATAACACTATGATTCATTTCAATTAATCTTTCAACAATCCTAGATCCTATAAAACCATAACCTCCTGTGACTAAAATTCTCATAAAACTTTTACTCCATATTTGTTGGTAAATGCTTTACCATCATCTTTGTCATTTACTATAGGTTGTCCTTTTATATTCAAACTGGTGTTAAGCAGTATAGGGCAACCTGTTTTCTTTTTCCATTGCGTAAGCAATTCATAAAAACCTGGATTGTCTGCTTTAGACACTGTTTGAACCCTACTCGTGTTATCGTAGTGTATTATGGCAGGAAAGTCTTTACCATGCGTACAAACCGCTGTGTGTTGCATATAAGGGGTGTTTTTAACACCTTTAGGTAGGGTAAAATACTCGTTCACATCCTCTTCTAATATGGCTGGTGCGAATGGTCTAAACTTCTGTCTTTTTTTAATACCATTTACCAAATCCTTGATTTTTGATCCTCTAGGATCAGCAAGTAATGATCTATTACCAAGTGCTCTTGGTCCAAACTCCGCCCGACCATTGGCCACTCCCACCATTTTATTTTCCAACAATTCCTTTATGAGAGCATCCACAGGATATTCACCCTCTATGTTCGTGCCCAAAAATGGATGTTTCCAATTTAGGTGTCTGTGCATCGAAGCGGCTATACAACCCAACGAACTACCCGCATCTCCGGGATTGGGCATGATCCATGATTTATCGTATATTTTCTTGTTCATTAAAATTGCATTGGCCACACAATTCAATGCCACGCCTCCACCATAACATAAATTACGACTTTCACCATATTTGCTCACAGCACGTTGTCCGTCTGGTATGTAAGTCGTACTCCATTGCCATATATGAGTGAGTGCTTCTTGTATGACTTTTTGAATGGATGCGGCAAGATCCATGGGATCCGCTTCCGGTAACCAATTTCCTATTCCTCTGTGTAAATTTCTTTTTAATTCCAGAGTTCGATAATCCAACAATTCATTGTAGATATTATCTCGGTACTTTGGTGTTCCGTATGCTGACATTCCCATCAATATGTATTCTTCCTCTGCGGGTTTCAATCCAACTCTTTGTGTAAAAGCAGAATATAAGATTCCCAGTGAATGAGGATATTCCATGCTTTCCAGTTTTTCTATTTCGTTGCCTTTGGCTTTCCATATAGTCATAGTTTCCCATTCTCCTATGGCATCCACACACAACACCATGGAATCTGTAAAGGGCGATGTGAAAAAACTTCCGGCCGCATGCGAATGATGATGATCTACATACTGGTCAATTTTGATTCCAAACTGTTTTAAATGTTCCGATGGCAGATTCTGTGTTGTAAAAACTTCCGACCATTGTCCCGCTCTAATCTGTCGTCTCTTTTTTAACCATGGTTTTTCATAATACACCACTTTGTCAAAAGGACCATAACTCATTGCCTCGTTCACTATCCCCCAGTTCAGGTGATGATCATTTTTTATCTTGCTGTATCTCTCGCTATGTGCGGCCCATAGAATATCTCGGCCGTCAACCACAGCCATGGCGGCATCATGATTCATACAATTTATTCCTAATATTCTCATAAAGATTCTATATATTTTTTTAATTCTTTATCCTGTACATCAGTAGGTATTTCATTTTTGTAAAATATCCTATAACTATCACTGCCATATTTTCCTATTCCGTGTAGATCCGACGCATCTTCACCATTCCAGTTTAAAAATTGCTCGCTCATTTTTCTCAATCTTTCCGATCTCACACGCCACATTCCCAAAGGTTTTAATAATTTTTGCTGTGCTGATAATCTACCTTTGAGATAACTTTTGGCATTCGGATATCGTTTGAATAATTCACTTAAAACACGTTTGGCTTGTTTTCTGTAAGTTTGATTGAGGCAGATAACACCCACCATGTGTTGCCATTTGTTTTTGACCTGCTGTTGTACCATTAGATCTTCTCTCATATCAGTTCTCCACGATCACGCATCTGTTGTCTTATATTTGTTGCGGATATCTTTTGAGTTTCTTCATCTAACACTATTTCTTCTATTTTGTAACCCACACCCCTGCCATAACATATGTTTGTTATGTTGGGTACTAGTATCACTTTGAACTGCCCTTCAAACTTGGGATTGAGCCTTTCCTCAATATTTTTCTTAACAGTTTCAAAATCAAATGGATTGTCATCAACACCTTGCACATCTCTGACCATTATCAATACCTGCCCTGTTTTTTTGTGTATCTCCTGGAACAATTTATAGTGCCCGTCATGGAACGGTTGCCATCTTCCTAGCATTTGTGCTGTTGGTTTTTTATTGTCCCACATTTTTCTTCTCCCATATTATATCTCGTATTTCCTGTGTTATCAAAAATGCCCAAGTCTCAGCATCTTTTGATGTACATCTAAAATCAAACGTTGTCGGTGGCTGAAAAAGTTTGTTGGTGTCCTCAAATCTACCCTCTTTGATTGTGTCCATCCATATCAGATAATCTGCTTTGAATTGTGCTCTTGTTTCTTCAGTGGGGCAAACAAAATCAGCGATCACAACTCTGCCTTTGTCTAACGCCTCTTCGGCGTACGTCCACATCCTCAGTGCTTGTCTCTTTCTGCCTTCGTCTGAGAAATCCCAATCATTGCATTCTTCTCTTATCTTGTCAGCATTTAGCCATACAGCATTCAACCTTGGTGCTATCATTTTTGCCAATGTAGTTTTGCCCGATCCGGGTAGTCCCATTATCAATATTTTCATTTTAGTTTAAAAAACCCTTTCGCTCTTTCTAAATACTTGTTCCATTGTTCCAGTGTAATGTCATATTCAAAATTTTGTGTTGTGTCGTTGCGTTGTAATAGTTTTGCTCCGTTCTTTATATGAAACCTTTCGGCCATTTCTGTCAAAGGACTTAAAGTGACTAATCTTTCTATGTGTTGTTCTCTTTTAAATTTTTTAAAAATTTCGTTTAATATGTGTTTTCCGCCACCTTTCATTTTGGCCCAAACTGTATAAGCAACTGCTATTTTTCCCACTATGCCTGCCCGCAACACCGACGGACCGGCCGCATCACGACTCAACATATCTAGTTCTTCGACTGTTGTGGGGATTTCATTTGTGAATGCTATGCATATGATTGCCATGATATCACCATTTTTGTTTTTGAGTCCATAAATTTTTCTTCCGTAGATAGTACGAAATGTGAGAGACAATTCCGGTCTCACCGGATCCTCTGTTATATCTATATCATTCATTTCGATCAAATTAAATTTAGAATTCTTTCGAAAAATATTGTTTATTTTTTCTTTTAATTTTTCCATTTTGTAAAAACTACTTCTTTTTTTCTTGATCTCCCAAATTCTTTATATCCCACACTGTCTAAAAACTCTATTATTTGTTTTCCTTTTCTTCTTTGTGCTTCATTTTTATGTTCTATTTCCACGTTCAATACACAGTCATTATTTCGTAGTGTTTCTTCGCCGCCTAATAAGATGTCGTATTCACTGCCTTGTGTATCAATCTTTATTAGATCAACATCGGTAAATTTAAAATCATCTAATTTTTTTACTTGTAATTCAGATTTATCAACATTATCTTCAAATATTTGATCTCTAAAAAAACTATGTCCTCCTGATGTTGTAGGACTGATATAAAATTCTTTGACTTCTTCTTTACTACCTAAACCAACTTCATGTAAAGTGAAGTTTTTATAGGTTTTTAAATTTTCTTTAAGACATTTAATATTTGACGGATCCGGTTCAAAAATTATCACTTCATTGAACTTATTACAAAAATCTTTGCTCCAAAATCCAATATTGCCACCTATATCAATTGCTTTTCGAAATTGTTTTACTCTGGCCAATGCATATTCTCGTTGAAGGCGTTGATACGTTGTTTCATTGTTGATACGCATCCATTCTTCATAATGAACATCATAGTCTGGCAAAAACCAATTGTGTACTGTTTTCATTTTACTTGTAAATAAAAGGGTCTTTTTTCTTTAATTCTTTTAGTCTTTTTCTATAAGCAATTTGTTGCTTTACTTTATCAATCAAAGACCTAATCCATTTGATCATTTTTTTCTCCTATTATTTTTTTAAATTCGGGTAACATTAACATTATAGCATCTTTATGTGCTTGGTCAAGCGGATGAGTTGATGCTCTCGGATAGTCATTTAAAAGTGCCCATTGGTTAAATCCCATATGCCTGTCTCCAAAAGTGAACCATTTGGTAAAATCTATTTCTTTTAAAAGATTTTTTAATAATTTGTCGTTTTGGTATAATAATTCAAATTCTTCCCAGAATAATGTGTTATCGGCGAGTGTAAACATAAATGGTATTTTCTTTTTTTCTAATATATTTTGTAACCAAACGATGCTTTTCCAACTTAGATATGTTTCATGATAACGATTTGCCGCATTCTTATAAAGTGAATCGGCAAATGCTGTGACTTTCGCATCAGAAAACTCTTTTCTTCTTTTTTTAAAATCTCGTATTACTGAATCATTACCTATCAAAGTTTTTAATACTTCTGCTTCGTTTTCTGTACAGTCCCAGGGGGTTATAGTGGCCCAACGAGTATCTTCTAATATGTTATGTCTAGGCATCGCCCAATCATAACGTGAAGGAAAAGTCCACATGACAGTCACAGCAACCTTTCTGTTATCGTTGTCCGAAACTGCGTTGAACACCCTTCTGGCTATACCGGAGTTCCCTAACCCTCCTTTTGCCGAATTGACAAAATCCATGCCTGTTTGTTGTGACAACAATGCCGCCCATGACATTTTTGAAGGATTGATACCATCGTCGTCAGATAATTCGTTACCAAATGTAAAACTACAACCACCTGCTACCAATACGTCACTCATAAATCTTTAATAGATTATTTAAATCCTTAAAAGTTTCTCCAAAATTTTCTTTCCTGACGGAATCGATTGATTTTATTTTTTCAGTTAATGCTTTTTTCCAATCCTTAATCTTGTAGTCAGGTTCTCCGTTAATATAGTCAATAGCCGTCTGTATTTCTTGTTGGTATATTTCAGTTTTTCTAAGTTTGTCAATTATCTGTTGCTTGAGCTCTCTAGGAATCTGTTGTATATCAAACTCCACAGGATGATGCAATATGTTTATGTACCAAAAATCTGGATTCCATTCTTTTACTTTATGTGCTAACTCGTCAATGTTCCATATGTTAAAAAAATTTAGAGTTGTGCATATCTGCGTAGAAAGATTTTTTAATCCTGAATTTAAAAATCGATTTATGTTTGAATCAACTTCTGTCCATACAGCAGGATGTCTTTGATACTCAAAACGTTTTTCAATATCGTCAATGCTGAATGCTATTTCTACCCTTTTAAAATGTGGCCAAATGTCTTTTACTGCTTCTTCCGGATACTGTGTACCATTGGTGTTGTAATGAACTTCTATTTTATCTGCCACTCCTGCTTCCACACACTTACGTAAAATTGAAAATTGCTCTTTTATCATTAATGGCTCTCCGCCCGTGATCTCAAAAAATCTTATCGAGTCTATGTGCTTCTCTAGATCTTCATAAAATTTGTTAGGCTGTCTTGGCCATAATCCATCTCGATTGAATTTTTTCCAATAGTCTTTTCTGTTTGGGTCTATCCTGATCATGTCGTTCGTCCATTGAGAACTTGAGTGAGGCGAACATATTCTACATTTTAGATTACAAATATTCCCTAACTTTAAATCAATAAATCTAGGCGAAACTATATTTTTTTGTATATGAGTTTGACCTATTACTCCTGCCTTTAACCACATATGTTGTCTCTTTGAAGTTTTACCTACTGCTTCTTCTTTCCAACAACTGCTACAACTACTGGGTTTTTCTCCATTTAAAAATTGTTTTCTCAAATCATCCATGGCATCGGAATTCATTACTTCCGATATCGAATGTTCCGTTGTATTGTATTTTTTCCCGGAAGTGTCTTTCAATTCTTCCCTATACAAACAGCAAGGCTTGTACCTGCCATCGGGCCTAGTTTCTAAACTAGTCCATGGAAGATGACACATATTACTTTTTAAATATTTTTCCACCAGTCTAATATCCTTTTATCTTTTTCAAGTATTTTTGTTATGTCTTGATTCCTTAATTTATCGATTGATTCTTGTCTGCTCTTACCACTCTTTTTTCCCCTGAAAGCATCAAATCCCAAAAACATATCATCGATATTTTCTCTCATCTTTAAATTTTTGAGAGTGTCTATCAATGCCTGTTGTTTTCTGTTTGCCTTTGGTTCCATGTATTCTAATGCTTCATCTATAATTTCGCACATGAGTTCTCTAGGCAATGCCAACGGACTCAACACAGCCGATGCACTAAAAGTGAACATCACTTTGGTCAATATTTCTACATCTAATTCCTGGCTCAGATCAAACATATTTTTTAATTCTAATAATCCTGGCATTGTGATTGTGAAATCTAATCTCATTTCCCTTGATGTTTTTGCTACCGCCAATCCTTTTTTAAAATTACCTAACCATTCTTTGTAATTCAATCCATCACGTATGTATTCTCCCACATCTCCTGTTCCGTCGATCGAAGCACATATTTGCCAATCCTGAAACTGTGGCAACAACTTAAAAAGATCAATATTCTTAAATGTTGTTCTACTTAAATTGGTATTATATCTAACATAAACATCCTTTGAAAATCCCAAATCAATTATCCTTTGCATACTGTTCCAGTGTATTTCCCACATCAACGGTTCTCCGCCACACCAATATATTTCTTTTATTTTTTTTGTTTCTATCGCATCAGTAAACTCTTGTACTATTTGTGTGTCTTGAAAATTTTTAATTTGTTCACGCAACGGAGAAGCCATCCATGGTTGAGAATCTTCGTTCCATGTTTTGTTTTTCCTCGACTCGGCTTCCCAACTGGAACTCAACATATCTCCGCACATTCTACATTTGAAATTACATAGATTATTAAATCTATAATCAAAACTTATCGTAGGCATTGTGGTTGCTCCGTTTTCGTCTGTGCTTTCAAATGCTTCGTCTATTTTATTAGCAAAGAGTTTGTTCCAATAAGATCTATAGACATTTGTATTCAACAGTTTATGATCACATACCTGGCATTCGGATAATTCTTCTCCGGCTAGCATTCTTCGTCTCACAGAACGCATATGTTCTGAATTCCAATGTTCTTCTAACGTTAGAGGTTTATACTCATTGGCATCATTTCCTGTATCTATGTACTGCTTAAAACTTTGTGCTGGTTCTCTTGAAGCACAACACATACGCCTTTCTGTTTGTGGAGAAAGGTATGTGTGCGTCCAAGGCGCCATACAAAATGTTTTATTGCCTTCGTTAGGCTTAATTTTTTTCATATTTGTCAAATAACTCTTTCCATTCTGGAAATATTTCAAGAGTATTTTCATTTCTTATCTTATCATATCTCCGTGTATTAACAAAAAATAGATCTAGATGTTTTTGGTTATCTGTTGAGAACATCCAATCCAATGCAGATTCAAAACCTTTTGTTGCCCTAGTAAGGGAATCCTGGTCCTTCAACCATTTGATGTGTTCATTGTATTTCTCTTTCACTTGTTCTTTATATTCCGGCGGCAATATGTCCATCCGTTGCCATATAGGATGTTGTAATAAATTAAAATTAAAATCTTGTGGTTTAATCAGACCTTGTTCTACCCAACTTTTATGGAAATCAGTGACATGAAGACTGTTTATAAGTCCCACCGTTGAACTGATATAAAAGTCCACTTGCGGACATATTTCCATCATACGCTTTCTATTGGCTATTGTTTGTTCCCACACTGTGCCTTTACGCATTAATTCTGCTCTAGGACCCTCGGCATCGAGACTGGCTCCAACTGACACTGAATCAAATTTATTCCATAATTCAAAAACATCTATGTCCTTAAATGTCGTTCTACTAAAGTTGGTATTGTATATAAGCCTAACATGATACATTTTACGTTTGTCTAGTTCTTTTAAAATACGATAATGTTCTTCCATTATTATTGGCTCTCCACCAGCAAAATAAAACTGTTCTGTGTGCTCAAACTGTTCTAGCATCTGTTCCCATAGATCATTTGTGCTTCTACCAACTTTCATTACCTTGGCGTGTGGAGGAGGACTACCTGTAAGTTTTTTGTGATCTTCATACCAGTTACTACTGAACCATGTTCCGCAACTCCTACAAGCCATGTTACATAAATTTGAAAAACGTATATCCCAATATTTCATAACAAAATCTGCTTTGCCGTCTGGAAGCGTGTTGTGTACTAACGGAATGTTATGACCAAAATGTTTGTTAGAACTTAGACGTAGGCTAAAAAATCCAGATTTCTCTTGATCGTAACATTTCATACATTCTCGAGATTTCTGATTGTTCAGCATACGTATTCTCATGTCTTTCATTTTGTCACCGTTGAAAACTTCTTCCATGCTGTTTTCATTTAGATTTCCCACCGGATAAGGATCAAACGCAAAACAACAAGGATACGCTCTGCCATCAGGATATGCATGAAGATGCATCCAAGGTAGTATACAGAAAGTGTCACTTTCGATCAGTAACTCTTTCTCCCTATCGGTCATGTCTTTTATTTTTAATTTTTCAGGCTCTTTGGCCCCGTACTCATATGCCATTGTACCATTCTCCTATAATTGGGAAAGTTTTTTTGAAATCCTTGCCCCTACGTTTGTCATATTGACTATAAAATGCCTTAAAATCTTTTTGTAATTTATCCTGTGTGGCCGCACCTGCGTGTGGTGTTTTGACCACATCAAGGTAATCTATTAATCGTGTTGTGTGATTTATTTCCATTTGTTCCAACCATTTTTCGTTGTTCGTTAAAAATTTTTCAATGTCACCTTTAAATCTGTTTCTTAATTCGTCGGGCAATACTAACGGTGATTGGAAACTAGGAAATCTTAATATGTTGAGTGTGTAATTAATCTTTGGTCCATAGACCTTGCTAGAATGTTTGAACCAAACAATCTTTTCAAGAAATTCCGGTAACGACTCTAAACATAATGCATTGATTGTACACATATTGTGGATCTCTACCGGCACTTTATCTACCATCATGTGTAACACTCTGCTGAACCAATCTCCATAATCCAATCCATCTCTGATATATTCTGCTTGTTTAAAAGTTGCTTCATTACTGGTGTATAAATGAAAGTTTTTAAATCCTTTTAGTTTAGTTTTAAAATCATCGATTATGCTTTGTTTTGCTCCTAGATTAGAATTGATAGCAATACGCATATCTGGATTCATTTTATCACCTTGGGTTTCTATCCAATCTAGCAATCTCCATAGGTGAGGAGACATCATTGGTTCTCCACCTGTTATTCTTAGTTCATCTAAAGTTTTATGTAGGTCCGAATCCCACCATTTAAAAAATGCTTCCACATACGGATTGGTCTCATTCAATTTATACGGCTGTGATTCTTCATGAGAATGTGTGAAATGATTACGTCCGTCTGATTTTAAATCTGTATAGGGTCCTTTTTGTTTGATGTCGTTTGCCCATGTCGACGAAAATGCAGGATTACAGTAAGAACAAGCAAAATTACAAGTTCTATCAAATGCAATTTCTAAAGTTTTGAGATTGATATCTTCGGTTATAGGAGTCTGGCTTGCTGTTATCATGTCTGCATTAGAATATATTTTGCTTTTATATACTCTATCGCTTACAGCATCTCTTTTCATGTCCTCTATCTTCCAACAATATTCACAACCTGCGGGTCTTTCTCCCGCGATCATTTTGGCACGATCGTTTTTCTTTTCCGGAGTATTGTGTAACAATTTTGGATTCTGCGTTACTTTAGCAAGATCAACTTTGTGTGCTGGCGGATGGTGGCAACTTGTGGTCATGCCAGATCCCAGCCATATGGTAGCATTGTACCATTTTGCTCCACAAAACGATGGAGATATCGAATCTAAAAACTGTTTTTTGTAATCTATATCTTTCATTATATGTACTTAAACACTTTCTCTGCCCACTGTTTATTTTGTTCAATCGTCATATGATTTATTTTTCCTTTGCCCCAATGATCTCGGCCACCACTGAAACTGAACATACTTTCATCGATGAATATTCCTGTTGTTAATTTTATATTGGCATTTTTGTCTGCCGTTTCAAATGGTTTAAAACTCCACATCTGTATTATTTTTTTGTTTTGTAATTTAGATAAAACGTGTTGATCATAATATTTCAAAGCATACTCGTATGCTAATTCGTCTTTGTCATAATTGTGTAAATGTTTCCAATAATTTTCCAGTGTTTTATAAATGTCTGGGTCTACTCCTTCCAGTGGTTCTGTGTTGGCACTCAATATCAAATTCGGATGGTATAGTCTATATGGTTCTGTCCAACAAAATATCGAATAATCCGGAACACGATCTTGTTCTATCAATTTGTTAAACCTAAAAAATACACTCCATATGCTTCTTCCAGGTTCGCCAAACCATCGTATACGATCACAACCTAATTTCTCTTGAAGTATATTACACCAACTCTCGGATTGATTGCTGGCACAGAAACTATCTCCAAAAAAACCTATTGTGCTCATGAGTTTCTACACTCCTCCCAAAACTCTCGCATTTCAGGAAATATTTTTTCAAAATTTGTTCTTCGTCTACGATCGTGTTCTGTAAAAAATGTGTAAAAATTCTTTTTTTGTTTTTTATCATCGGTATAATTTTTTTGCCAATAAGAAAGATTACGTTGCATTTTTTGTATTTCAAAATCTTTAAACAACGAAAAATCTTTTTGATTCTCTCCCGAATTCGATTTCATCCATTCGATATTGTCTTTGTGTATCTCTTGATACGATTCGGGTAATAGTGTTACTTGTTGCCATTCTGGTTGACGTAGTATGGGTATATCGAACCATACTCGTTGATACGTGGTTGAATGTTTTTCTCGAAGATGCTTGATATCTTCAAGTAACTTTCTTAGACCCGTGACACTAAGATTGTTATAGGTTATTATGAAGGTAACTGAATTACGTACAGGAATCATTGTCAAAAAATGATCTACGTTGTCTAACATTTTGTTGTAATCAAGACCATTACGAATATATTCTGCTTGTTTACCCCAGGTATCTACAGAGACGAACTGCATGAAATGTTCTACTTTTTCTTCATGGCAAATACGACTAACTGCATTAAAATATCTTGTTTTTAACTTGGGATCAGGTGGACACATATTCGAAGTTACATTTAGGTGTAGATCTTTTTTTGGATTATCTATGATGTAATCAAATACCTTGTAAGTGTTCACATCCATCATGGGCTCTCCTCCAGTCATTCTAAAATGTTTCAATCCCTTATACAATTCAGGCCACCATTTCCAGAATGCTTCCACATACGGATTAGATTCTCTATTTGGTATGGGTTGTCTTCTTCCTGAGAAATGTGTCGGGTCATTGTGTACAGGTGATGTAGGATATCCACCGTACATATTGATTTCTTTACCCCACGTTGTTGAAAATTGAGGAGAACAATAGGAACAAGCAAAATTACAGGCATTGTTAAAATTGACTTCTACATAACGAGGAGTATGTGTTGTATTAAAAGGATCTTGCTTAATTTTATCAAAATCCTCCATGGCCCATGGCTCACCAGAACGATAGTGTCGGTCACTCATTTCGCCAGTGTCTTCCATTTTCCAACAGTAAGAGCAACCTGCAGGTCGTTCACCTGCGATCATTTGTTTTCGTTGTCGAATTTTTTCTTCGGTGTTGTGCAATGCCGCTGGATTTGATGCCAGCGAATCTTTATCAATCTCATGCAGTGGAGGATGATAACATGAATTGGTTAATCCAGTGGGTAGATGTAAAGACACCTGATTCCATTTTGCTAGACACATCGTAGGCGAAATTGAAAGTAATTTTTCCTTGGCTTTCTCGGCATCTGATTTGTAAACACTACTCACGATCCTGCACTCCTTTATTAACATAAGGTTTTTGACAAAATTTAAAAAAACGACTGCCTTCGGCATTAAAAGTGCTGATTGGAATATCTAATTTTTGTTTCAGACTATTTCCGTACATTTCTATATCTTCATCCAAATCATTGATTGCATGAAAAAAACTTTTACAACTGTCTAAGTTTCTAACATTTTCTAAATTAAAATTACTTTTTATGGTTGCTTGATAACAACCAACTCTTGCACCTAACATGGCGTATTTTCCATATTCAACATCTGCCCCGATGCTTTGCCATATGGACAATATTCGTAAATTGTGTTGATGTATCTTATTTGAAAAATCCAAAGGTGAAATTCTATTACCTTGATCTAAACTCATCTTTACACCTTCTCGAAATCCGGCAACAAATGCCTGCTCCGGTGAAAAGTTGATTACTGTATTACTATAAACATTATGTAAATTTTCATGAGGTACTGTCCAACAAAAATCTATTTTGGCTTTTTCGTCCTCTGCATTTTCGTGGGTTTTCATTTTCAAACAGGTTTCTTTATCCCATCCAACGACTCCTCCGTTGCCATATATCAATCCGTTTATTGAATTTTTTGCTTTCCATCTGTGTACTGCTTTTTTATTAGTTTTCGTCCAATCTAATTTTTGTAATAAAAATGAAGGATCAATAACATTGTCTCCGTCTATGGATATAAAAAAATCTGTTTCTGCAATCTCTGCCGCGGCTTTGTGTGCATTATCAAAACCTTTGACTCCATCCACACGTTTTGCCCAAGGCACGATGTTTAATAGATTAGCATAATTTTCTTCCTTGTTGGGTTCATAAAAAGATATGAACACAAAATCTAAATCACTTATTCTAACGGTGTCTGCCATGTGTATCCCCCTTCCTTGAATCCTACGGGCCAATATGGATCTCCATCTAAGAACACATATCCTTCTTTTGATTTTTTAAGTTCATTAAATATTCTGCCGGTCTTTTTGATAGGTTTTTTTACAATCTTGCCATCACTGTCCAACATCCATTGTTCTATTCCTGATTTTTGTATTTCTAACATTGTTTCGTGAGACACTTCCATAATTTTTCCATCTATGGTCACCAGATCTGGTTTTCTTTTCCTAGGCTTGAAATTACCTAATGCGTTAAAAAATTCGGTCATTCAATAACTCCGTTGTGTCTTTTTGATAATAATGCCATACCCTGTTTAATCTCTTACCTCCCAGATACATCCTATCAGCGAGTCGTGTTGGATAAAGATAATTGTGTTGATCCATGACACTTTCTGTGTTGTTTATTCCAGGTTTATTATGTATAAATTTAAACCATGGATAGTCTACTAATAATTGATTCGTGGGATCTAAAATTCTCAATGAAAGAGCATAAACTACATCTGTTGTCGGTACGTCGTCATGACAATTAATCAACATTTCATCTCTTACTGTGCTCCAATTTAGTGTAATTGTTTTGCAAATATCAAAAAATTTTTTAGATAAAACACTTTTTCTAAAATAAAACATTCCGTTATAAACATCTGCCAATAAATTTTTATTAAATATTTTTCTATAAGGACTATTATTAATAATTTCATCTTTATAATTTCTACAATTGATCGAGAACACCATGTCGTGCTGTCCTAAATGATTCCACCATTCGTCAGTGCAGGATGTGAACAACATATCGGCTTCTAATTTAATTGTATGTGTAAACGGTGTCAAACTAAATGCTTTGTATTCGTTTGAAAATTTGTTTGAATGCTTCTCGCTGTTGTCATCTTTTAAAACAACAACATAATCTATATAATCGCTATTAATTTTTGTCAGTTTATCCGTGACAACACATATTAGGTTTTCATTATTGTGTTGTTTAATAGATTTTGCCAACTCGATACTTAATTTAGCATAATCTGTTTTTTCGTTGTTCTGTGCAAACCATAGAAAACCTTTAGACATCGATTGGTATCTCCTTGTTTAGAATGTGTACATCTTGTTTTTCCGTCATACCAACACAATCAGCATATCGGAACTTAATTGAAGAATCATTAATTTCTAATATGTCAACATCTGTGGGTAACATACTCATTTTAACCGGTATGTAATTTTTGATGTTCAGTTGATGCATAGCAATCGCAAAAGCATAATCATTGCGGAAGTTCTTAAAATCTATCCTGTATAGATTACAAAAATAATTGTAATTGTGTTGTATGTGTTGTATCAATCGAAATATGTTTTCGGTTGTTTTATTTTTTTTAAAAATAGTCACTGTTGCCCAAACAATAGGTAACATACTTAACGAACTGTATTCGAATTTATTTCTACCGGTTAGGTCATGTACTTTGTTGTGTAATAAAAAATCATAACCAGTATCAACAAATTGTAACAAATTATCTGTGTAAACAAAATAGTCGGCATCTAATAGTATTGTTGTGTCATAGGGAGTGTACTCATAGGATTTTGCTCTTTCTAAATTGAACCAATCCACAGTTTTATTTTTATAAACTCTTTTATTTCCTGACTTATTTTCTATGACCACTGTGCTGTCAACATCCTTTAAAAATTTTTTTGTCGATTCATTAGTGACCACTGTCACGGGAAGATTTAAATGTTTTTTGATCTGCTGAATGCAGAAATTAGTAACTGTATGATATTTGATTTTTTCCGAATCAAAACAGTAGATTAATACACCTGCTGACATATCAAACCCTTTTTTTTAATTGATTATATAATTGATGATATTCGTTTAGTGCTTCTTGATTTCGTTTTAACAGTATTTCTAAAAATTCTTCTGGGTTGGTTATTTCGCAGGGATTTTCGTTGCTGTCTAGAATGAAAAATGTTTTGTGTGTTTTTTTTAATGTGTCAACTAGGTTGATGGTATCAGCATCCGCAGAAAATATAGAACCGTTATAAGCAACAACTTGTCTGGACCTTGCTCTTTCCAGAGCATTCCTTTTGGCCGTTGCTACTTCGAAACTTAGATCCGATTGTTTTTTTAAGTCAGATAAATCCATACCACAATTATAACATAATTATGGCTAGAACTCAACCTGGTAAAATTAATTACTAGGCAGTACTGTTTGATGTTACCGCAGTCGAAGACGGAACATACGCTGTTGTTAAACCGTTTGTTGTGTTAGGGTCTAAAGTCAACAATGTGTGTCTTGTCTGACCAATGAAGTTGGCATATTGATCAACACCTGAAGTGTTACCAGATGTAAATGTGCCATCTCCGCCGTCTGGATCATTGAACTCTACTCTCACTGTGATCGCTGTTGCTGTTCCCACTGCACCATTCAATTTTGCTTGTATGTCTAGGTACATTGAAGTGTAACTGCCACCATCTTGTGTGAGTCTAAGTATTGTTTGATAAGACGTTGTTAGGTCATGATAACCAAGAGCAAGTCCGTTTGTACTTACTGTTTCAGTTGAACCTGATCTTGTAGATTCTTTTGAACCAATCGCAAGTCTTCCCAACCCAGTTACTAATTCGCTGAGTGAGTTGTCTTTTGATGTTGCTGAAGAACCACCATTACCTATTCTTGATGTGTCTATTTGAATTTTTCCGCCAGCGTTAAAGAACCATCTCATTTCATTACCACTTGAAAAGTTTGTAGTAAGTTCTGATACATGGCTACCTGTCCATCTTGTGCTGGAGTCTGCATTTTGTAATGCCGCTGATTGTGTTAGTCCTCCTGATGCTGATGGGCATCCTGCCGCAACCGCTGTGGCTAGATTTGCCAAGTCAGTTTGTAATGCTGAAATGATCGCAACATTATCACCTGCCGCTTTTGCTGTTGTTGATGTTAATGAAACTTCTGCATGGTTGGCAAGGTTATCCATGGCACCGAATAGTGAGTTCCATTGGGCCGCTGTTACCGTGTTACCTGCTGTTACTGTTGAAATTGTCGTTTGTCCTAAACCATAATCACCTGATCCTGTTCCGATCATGTGGTTGATTCCGTAAGGTGATGAGCTACTCGCCGCGAACGAGTTATATTCATCATCTAAAATTGTGTCACCTGCTGTATACGCCATGTTATTTAACTCCTATTGCACATTGTACTAATTGTGTTATCTTTGTATATTTATCTACTAACAGTCTTCCTAGCACGTTAAACGGTGTACAATCGTCTAATTGTGCTACTTTTGCCACTCCAGGGGTGCTACTGCTAACAATACGATCACCTTTTTTGCCTGTGCCCGTAACTTTTACATCTACCCTGCCTTTTAGAGCAATCATTGGGTGCGAATCGTTGTTTCCGGCATCTTTGTTCATTAAAAATGCTGGTTTTTCCGAAACAACACCAAATACTTGATTAGATAATTCCTCTTTGCAAATCGTCACTTCTTTTTCACCACCCAATATCACAACATCGCCGGGCTCTGTTGCCATATCTGCTTCGTACCTTTCCGCCAAATCTGCGTATTGTGCCGATGTTGATGTTGCGTGTACTATGTTGGCTCTGATGTCTGTCAGTGTCGGTGCACTTAAATTATCTGTGGATGATCTGAATGCAGTCCAGGCACCACCGGCGTTGCCATAAATTGTGCTTCCGTCGTCTGCAAATGTTTCATCCCATACCCAATATAAATCTTCTTCCACAGGAGACGTTCCCACACCCCTATTAACTTTTAATCCTGTATGATTCGGCATACTGGCATTGTTGGATATATTTCTATTCAACTCGATAATGTTGTCCTCTACCGATAAAGTAGTTGTATTGATAATGGTCTGTGAACCTTCAACTGTCAATGTTCCTTTGACTCGTAGATCTCTTGGAATGATAACTGATGCTGTTCCACCGTCTATTGTTAATGCATTAGTTGACAACACACTGCCCGAATTGACATTTAATTTTATGTCTCCATCATTGATATTGTTTTCTAATATCAAATCATCTGATATCATTGATAGAGATCCGTTAAGGCTTGCTCCAACAGATATTCCGTTTGTTATTGATAAACTTCCAGTTATGGCACCACCTGTTGTTTCTATGTAGGCGCTAGCCGATGTGCCATCTAAAGCATCGGAGTTAGTTGATGTACCGTGTAATTTTGCTCCGGAAAGAGATGTTGAGTTCAATGTGATCCCAACAAAAATTGTTGAGAATCCAGAAATTGTTGTTTTTGGTACAAACTGTACTTGACTGACTATTGCCACTATGATATCGTTTGTGATCATTTTTAAAATCGATCTATTAACACCCACACTATCTTCCACTGTGTCTGAAACTATTTGTGTGACTCCAGAACCAGATACTGAGGTTGGGCCGATCAATGTCCAACCTGAACCGTTGTACACATACAATTGATTGTTTGTTGTATCAAACCAAGTATCACCTAGGTTTCCTGATGTGGGTTGTGTAGAAGAATTTCGACTGCTACCCACCGGTTTAAATTCTGTTCCATTATAAACATTGACTTGGTTGTTTAAAGAATCGTACCATAACTGTCCTTTGATTTTATTTGCAGGAGCAGTGGTGTTAGAAAAATTTTCTAACATCTTGACAAAGTTCTCATTCAATCTTTCACCGAAGCCGGCATACCCTTTACCAAAAAGTGCTAGATCAGTTGATGCAAGATCAATTGTTCCATCTTGTAACACAATTAATGTTGTACCGTCTGTTTTGTTTACTGTATATGCCATAATATTAGTTGTCTCTTATCTCTGTTAAAAATGCAACATCTCCCAATAATTTAATTAAGATTGTTGCAATCTCTGGTGTGATCACTCCACGAAGAATTTCTTTTTCGCTTTCACTCAATACTTCATGTATATTTAAATTTATATAATCTGCTGTTTGTTGTTTAGTGATCATTTTAATTACTTTTATTACCCGCTACTTCTTTTAAAAATTCTACCTCGCCAACAACCTTGATTAATATGTCTGCGATTTCAGGATTAAGCATGGCATCTATCTTTGACTCTTCATCACTAGTCCATGCTTCAGACCAGGTTGAATCAATATATGCTGTTACTTCTGCTTTTGTTGTCATTTTTTATAGTATCCTTACTGCTATTTATTAGAATAACGTTTGCTTATTTGCTCATCATCCTGTATCCAATCCAATTTTTTATAGGTGTTACCTTTAAGGTCTTTAAGATAGGTTTTGACTGCATTTTCAGTTAATTCCATGCCATGATATTTGGTATATCTTTTCTGTAATGCTTCTTGTCCGGTGGTTGTAAACACTAAATCCATTCCTTTGTCCTTTGCCAATTGAAATAAGGAGTCGATACAGAGTTTGAGACCTGTGTGTAGATCTCTTTTATTCGCTTCTTTGTTTCCTACTACCCATTCCATGAAGGCAAATCTCGTACCTTTACCTATGTACAAACCACCTGCACAAATTGGAACTCCGTCTTTTTCAATCATTATTCCGTCCGGGGGTAAAACTTCTTGAGGTACCACTCCAAACTCATGTTGATTCCACCATTTGACCAGTGTTTCGTAGTCTTTTTTTCTATGCCATTTTCTACTTTTCATATTTCTGAATCACTATTTTGTTTATATTATATTTGTTTGTTGAAAAAACCAAGTCAACACATTCTGCCACATCTGTTGCTTTTAGTTTGGGATAATCTTCCCACAGTCCTTTTGACATTTCTGTTCTTACTGTATCTGGGCATATGTCATGTACCGACATTGTTCCTGGTTGTAACAATTCCTGTTGTAATTCTGATATATAACCTATCAATTGTTTTTTCATTTTACAATACTCTATATAAGTTTTAGTTGTGTGTTCGGAATCTTGACCTGCTGATGTTCCTGATGTGCTTGTGATCACAGCAACTTTTTTGTTCGAATATAGATATTTTCCATAAATTCTTTTTAATAACTCTAATTGTCCTTTTTTGGCGTATGCATTGATGACGATCAAACGACAATCATCTAATTTTTCTAATATTTCATTCTGTTGTTTTTCTAGATCAAAACCGTTGCTTCGGCTAAATCCAACGACAGTATAATTTTTTTTCTTGTATAAATCAGAGATGGCTTTACCAATTCCCTTGGTGTGACCCACTATTGCTATCTTATTTTTGATTTTTTCTGTCCTCATAAACTTTTACCAAATTGTCTAAACCCTCAAAACATTCTGAATAATTTTGATAATATTCATCAAATTTTTCTTTAGTGTATTGCGATTCTTTATAAAAGTCAATGAGTAATGTGGTTCTATGTCCTGGATTGTTGTTGAATCCATTATGTAACTGCAATCCAGGTTGAAAAACATATGCTTCACCTGTTTTCCATGTGTATAGTTCTTGTTTATTGGTTTTTAAATTTGTTACCCACATACCACTATCGGAACCTCCACCGTCATCGATACACAATTGATATCTCCATCCTCCCTCGTTGTCTGTATGATTACCAATTTTGGTATTTGGTCCAACTGTCATAAATGCTACATTTGTTTTATAGGGAAATTTTCTTAGTATCGAATACAACATAGGATAGTCGTTGTATTCCTGTCCTTCATGCTCACCTGATTGTATTCCTAATGCTTTCCATTCACCGTGAACATAATCCCCGGGCCTGTCTGTGTCGGAAAAATCTTCCGGCAATCCCCTAACACCATCTGAGAAATCTTCAGGATCTAAAAAAACTTTGTTGGGCTGTGACTCAAATTCGTATTTGATTTCTTGAAAATGTTTTTCTAATTTTTTAAAACATTCTCCTTGTTCGCCGTGGTAAAAACTTTTATCAAGCATTTAGTATATTAACATTTTTATCATGTATTTGTCTATCATGATTTTGCCAATTACTGAATATTCCTTCGCCGTGATTTATTAATTCTTGCTGTTCGCTTAATTCGAAATAGTCGGTAAATTCTATACCATTAATAATTATTCTTCTATTTTCTGATCCAAACACATAAACTATATGCTCGTCATCACCTAGCGATACTCCGTGTTTACTGTTTTCAACCCTTGTCCATTTACCGTCTTCTTTGACCATGTGTGTGCCTGCAACCTTGATTCCTTTGTAATCGTATAAATTATCAACCAAGAATTTACCAGTGGCAAAAACAAATCCTCCCACTGCTACCTCGTCTTTGATATCTACCTGTTCGACTGGTTTGAATGATCCATCTGCCATTGTGATCATTGTGCCTGCCAAGAAACAACCACCGCCACCAGATCCTGATGAAGCCGATGTAGAATTACCTGTTGAATCTCCAAAATCTGCCGAAGTGGGAGAAAATGTAACTCCCGAATTGAACATTGCTTTCCATATTCCACCAACTTTTGTGTAAGCGGCAGTTATGGTCTTCCAGGCACCGTCAACCTTTGTGTACATTTCGTTAATTTTTTTCCAGTCTCCGCCAACTTTTGTGTGTGCGTCAACATTGATATTAAAAGTTATTCTTACTAGACCGTTTCCTCCTGATCCTCCACGACCTCCACCGTATGCTATAGACGAAGGATAGTATGGTGATCCTGTGCCACCTGGAGTTGTTCCAGAAGCCAATGTTACTGTTCCTCCCGCACTGGTTCCTGTGTAACCACCTTGACCACCTGTGTCACCACTTGCTCCTGCTCCACCTCGGCCTCCATTGGCTCCGCCGCCTCCGGCTCCGCCACCACCTCCGTCTCCAGAGTGTCCGGCACCGTTTTCTCCCAATGTTCCGGGTGTTCCTGCTGTGGCCGATGTTGATCCTGTTGCTGACGCTCCTATGCCATGGTTTCCACCACCGCCACCAGCACCACCACCGCCTGCTACTGCTATTTGTGTTCCACCGATAGTGATCACAGAGGCTCCGCCTCCTCCACCACCAGCACCTGACGAACCTGCCGGTCCAGAATTACCACCGACTCCGCCTGAATATCCTGTTAAACTTTTTCCGTTGGTACCACCTGCCGCGTTACCGCCACCAGATCCTCCAGCGCCTCCGCCACCAACACCAATTTTTATCGTCTGTCCAACCAATGCACTTACATCTATACCTGTTGCCACAACATAAGATCCACCAGCACCCGTACCTCCTGGATTCCTGTCGGCACCGCCGCCACCTCCGCCGCCGCCCCATAATTCTATGTCTATCGTGGATGTGCCTGGCAACACTGTTGCCTGTTGTGTAGTACCTGTGTATGAAAATGTTTTGGTTATAGTTGGCATTGTATTATGCCTCCCTTACAAACCAAATGTCTCCGTCTGAAGTTCCGGCATCGTTTACGCCGGCTGACGGTGCCACTAAACCAATGTATCGTTTTCCAGCAATGTTATTACTTGCATCTGTATCTGCTCCACCGCCTGTAGTGACAGATCCGCCCCATCTGCCAATTGATTCAGCAACTTGTCCTGTGGTAGGAACGTTTAAATTTGATGTATCTGTTGTGGAGATATTAGAACCAACAGCACCCAACTGTAAAGTTGTGACTTTCACAAGTCCTGCTGATGTGGTCTTTAAAACTCTCTCTGGGTTAGAATGTCCATCTGTGACTGCGTCAGTCAATGTGATGAGTTGTGAATATGTTCCTCCTTCACCTGCTACCCAATTGTTATCTGACACTCTGTAAAATAATCTGGCATCGTCGGTGTCTGATGTTTCTACGATGATTCCAGCATCTGCTTCTGCATTTCCTGAATTCAATTTAATGAAAGCATTTTCTACCAAATTGATTTGTGATGATAACTGCTCGTACTCACCTGTGATACTTAAATTTCCTGTGATTTTAACATTACCTGTTATATCAAGATCCGCTGTTGGCGCCGATGTATGAATTCCCACTCTGTTGTTTGTTCCGTCCAGTGTGATTGGTGTTTTATCACCACTTGAATGTTTTACACCTAAATTTAAAAATCCACCTTGTGACTTGTTGGCAATTGTGTTATTGATACCTGTTATAGACATCTCTAATCCGCCTGCAGGACTAGATACATCCGACACCAGTGTAATTGATGTTTCTGCTGTTAGTCTACCATCTAGTGTTTGATCGGTGTCTTTTCTCATCATGTTACCACCAGCAATGATTGTCGCTGAAGCATTGGTTGTATCTGATATATCCACTGCCGATGCTGATGTTGTTGATCCGGCAAATGATGCTCCCAGTGTACTGTTTAACGTTAATCCTGCTGTTATTGAGGCAAATCCTGTTATGGCCACTTGAGGTGTAAATGTCACATTTGATAATATTGCAACTCTGATTGCTCCGTTGTAAAGAGAAGATATAACTCTTGCAACTCCGCCGTTGTCGTTGATCGTTTCAATTTTAAATCCTGATTGTCCTTGACCTGATGAATAAACTGGTCCTACCAACACCCAAGCACTGCCTGAGTAGACATAAACTTGATCTGTTGTTGAATTGTGCCATAGGTCACCTGCTGATGGTGACGATGGTTCTGTTGTCGTGGTTCTGGCACCCCCTGATGGTTTAAATGATGTTCCGTCGTAAACTTTTAATGAATTACTGACAGTGTCAAACCATAACTCTCCTTTTAGAGGAGCAGTTGGAGCCGATGTAGATGCTGAATTTTCTAATAATTTTACAAGGTTTTCGTTTAATAATTCACCAAAACCCGAATAACTTTTTCCAAATAGTGTTAGTGATGTTGTGTTATCAATCGTGCTGTCTACGATTGTAGTTACTACTGTACCATCTGTTTTGTTAACTATGTATGCCATTTGTTTATATTTAGCACCTTCCTACTACAATATTAATTGCGCCTATTTCTGCGGAATCGTAATCTTCTAATGCTTTTCCTATGATTGTTCCAGGATCGGGCGAAGATATTTTTTTAGCCACACCAGGTAATGTGTTGTGTGTTCCTAACATATCACCTTTTCTAATGAATCCCTGTACTTTACATTTGACTTTTCCTAACAATGCCACTGCTTGGCCTGTAGCATTTGAATTCATTAGATAAGCAGGATTTTCACTGATTACCCCTGCCACTCTAGTATCATTTCCTCCATTACATTGAGTAATTTCTTTGTCTCCACCAAATATTACAACAGTTCCTGGCTCGTACTCGGCATCTGATTCGTATATCTCTGCCAAGTCAGCGTACTGCGCCGCCGCCGCTGTTGTTGTGAGAATATTTGTTGATGGATTATAACTTAGACCACTATCTGTATATAGACTTTGCGATCCTGTTCCTGTGACAAAGGTCGGATATACTGTTGTATTTTCTGTGTTCTTTGCCGTGACGGTGACCGCATTTGCCGTTGATGCTGTTCCTGTTAAATTTCCTGTGACGTTACCTGTTATTGTACCTGTTGATGTTATTGTACCTTTGACATCAATGGAACTAGGATATGTCGTTGTTCCTACTTCAACTATATTTTCTGCCGCATTTAAAGTCAATATTGGTTTTATGATACCACCATCTGTGATTTTAAAAATTATATCTTTGTTGTTTTCGATGTTACTGATAACACCTTCGTATGTTGCCTGTGATGTAAATTTGAAATTGTTCTGACCTCCAACTGTCAATCCTGTTGTATCCAAAGTTACCCCGGCAGGTTTTAAAACAAAATCAGACGCTTGATAATCACCCACTGAATCAGCATTTGTTGCCGTGCCATAAAATTTATATGTGGACGATTTAGGTAAAGATGTGCCAGGCACATATTCTGTTCCTGGTCTGTTTATTGTGATACCTTTATAGATTGTATGAAATCCTGCTATCGAAGTTTTTGGTTGGTAGTTGTCCTCTTTGCTGAATACTGCAATAGTTGTGGCATTGTCTTTGAGTTGTTGCAATTGAACATCCGAATCATCTGATGCTTTTTTTATATCATTGAAAAACAAACCCGATGCTGTTGTAGAAGCCGGGCCTACCAAAACGTGTTCGACCCCGTTGTTAAAATATAATTGTTGTGTTGATTCTTTTACCCAAAGGTCTCCTGCTGTTGCCTGAGATGGTTCTGTGTTTTGATATGTGGCACCGCCCGCAGGTTGAAAAGATGTTCCTGCATATACTTTTAATTTACCTGAGGTTTCATCGAACCAAAGTTGTCCTTTTACTGGTTTTGTGGGTGCTGTTGTGTTTGAAAAATTTTCTAGCAAGTGTAAAAAATTTTCAGCAATGACCTCTCCGTAACCGGAATAACCTTTTCCTACTAACCTTAAATCTGTCTGATTGTTTACTGTTCCGTCTGACACCACGAACTGATTTGGTGAAGCAGAACTATTTGTTTTGTTTACTATGTAAGCCATTTATCTTATTCCGTAAATGTTGTTAATGACTGAATTCTCAATGTGTAGTCAATTTGTATTAGCCTATTCAAAGATTTTTGTACAGGGTGGAATATGACATGAGTCAATAATTTGTTTGTTGTTCCATTTTCTGTACCTTCCCAACTTACTAATCCTAACTCATCAAACACATAATCACCATTAAAATTTGTTGTGTTATCAAATGCGGCTTGACCTGTTGGTTCTCCATAATCCAGTGTACAAGTCACCACTATGTCTGTGTACTTGTTTCCTGCTGTATGTCTTGTTTCAATTTTATTTCTCGTTGTGTCTTTATTCGATGTTGAATTATCATCGATTACTTTATAATAAGTTTTGTTATACAATGATGCATTTGTTCCTGTGGTATTTGGTGTTAGATACGTGATTATTCCTGTTTCGTCCACTGATGTTCCTCCATTACCAAATGCCATCTCGTGTATGAATCCTGTGCTTTTGTTGGCCAAACTTTTTGCAAGAGATATACTCATATTTTCATAATGGATTGCATTTCTTTTATCCACAATCACTTCGCCGGATGTTGGATCCCAAATTTTAATATGCCCTTCCATTTTGATACCACTCTTGTCTTGAGGCTTTTTTTCTTCTATTTTTATGTTTTTAGTATTTTCTTGATCAGTCATCTTATTGTATTTATTCAGGTGCATTTGTTGGTTCTCCGTCTATGAATTTAGCCTGTATTGTTGTAGCATTTTGTAAACCTGTTCCATCAGAAGCAGAGTTTTCGCCCTGTGCATACCATACTTGACCACGTTTTTGTAATATTTTTACCTGTGTTCCAGATGCAGGTGCTGACGATAAAGTCACTGATGCTGTTGATCCGTCCACAGTGTAATTAGTTGTGCTACCATCTTCGCCAGTGATTAACAATCGTTGACCACCAATGAATATGTCTAATTCGCTGGCAGAAGATGGTGCATATGTTGTGGTAAATGTAACTGTGCTACCGTCACCTGTGTATGTTTTGATGTGTATAGCATCAGCATAAGGCACCGTTTGTTGGGCTCCTGCGTCTACCACTTTTGCGCCGGAGGCATGTGCCTTAATTCCTGTTCCGAGTGTTCCTCTACGTAAATTTCCTAATACATTTCCATTCTTGTAAAAATATTCAATTCTTTCTTTGTCTATGAACACCACTCCCGGTTTCAATGTACTACCATCGACCGGATTCAACCTGCTACCTTCCTCAACTGTTATGGTTTCATCACCAATATCTAATGGTAACGACAGTTTTGTCGTGTGTGTTTGACTTATTCTTTTGTAGAACGTTCTATTCAACATATCTTTAAAAATTCTATAGCCAACAGCATTGATCGCCGAAACTGCCTTGAAGTACATCACATCTATCCTGTCTGTGAGTAGTATGTTTCTTGAATAAATCTTAATCCTATTTCCTTCCACTAGATAATCATGTCCTGCTACCAAGGTCTCGCCATTTAACCAAACAAAAACATAATCACTCTTTGTGGGAGTATTTTCTAAATAAAACTCGCCGGAGTATACTCCTTCAAAAACTTCTCTCTGTTGAGTTGCTCCCAAGGCATTGTTAAATGTCGTGACTGTCAGAGTACTATTTTGTGTTAATGATAACCCGTCGGTTGCGATTTGTGTAGGATCTAGTATTATGTCAGATCCTTCGTTGTAATAATGATTACCTATCAAGGTTGTGATGGCTATACTATCTGTCGATAACGGAACTGATAACATTTCTACACTCTGTGTGGCAGTGTTTATTCTATAATCCGAATATAGTACTTTTTGTCTGCCATTTACGTAAACTTTGATTTTTGTTAAATCATTAATCGATGACGTTGAAGGAGATATTAATACTCCAAATCTATAAACACTTACAGAAGTGTTCGAACCCGCATTTGATGATGCTTTCAAAGATAATGTGTTTCCGGTAATGCTGGATGAAAAGTTTAACTGATTTGTTCCGCCACTTGTTGTTATTGAAGGATCAGCATTCAAATAAACATTAGTACTTCCGTTGTGTATCAAATTGACTTGATGAATCGATGATTCTCCTGTGTCGGTATTTTTACTAACAATCACATAAAATCCAGCATAGTAATTAGTAATCAAGAAACTATCAATAGTTTGTTCTGCAGATCCAATAACAACAGATCCACGATTGTTGGTACCATCTGATATTTCATCATGTTTCAATAATATTCTATAAGCACGAATCTCTAAACCAGGTTCGTGTCCTGTAACTCGCAATCTCACGTCGGTTCCTGAAATGTCTGCATCAACGCTGACAAGATCATTACTACCTGTATTCACGTTATTAAACTCACTAACAAAAGCATCAACGTCATTATGAACTGCTAATACTTCCAAGTTAGAATATTCAGATTTACTAGAATTTTTAACTGATATGAAATATTTTGCTCCTCTGTATGTGCTTTTATTCCAACTGTCAAATGTTATTGTAGAACTATCAGTGGTTGATCCAGTGATCGTGGATTCTGTACCCAACGCCGATGATGATGTGCTGGTACCTAATCCTATACGAATGAACGACGAAGTGTTCGAATCACTACTACCTGTTCCGTAGACTTCTAAATTCGATCCATTGATGCCAGTGCTGTATGTTGTATGACTGCTGGATCCAGTGTTGACTCTGAACGCATCTGATATTACTGCGATTGTGCCGTTGTGTGTGACGGACATCACTGATGTTTCGTAATCACCGGAAACTATATTTTTATTCACTGTCAGATACCAAGCACCATCGTAAGTTGATGTTGGTATGGAATCCACTACTGTTTGTAAAGTACTGATATTTTCTTTTGATCCTGTTGAAACTGTTTCATAACCAGAAGAACTTACTGACAATCCACTTGTAGAAAATCCTCTGTAAGAAAAATTCGATGTCGACCCATCTCCTATGTAATATCTGTTATCCGGACCTCTCAATATTTTTCCGTCTAACTCCACCATTGTCAAACTGTCATAAGGTCCTACTGCCCCTGGTGGATAAGTCAATCCAAGTCTCACTGTGCTTCCGTCATATGTCAATGACTGTGTTCGTAATTCGTAATATGCTCTACCCGATGTTGATGGTTTGTTGAATGACGCTATCTGTACCAATTTTCCAGATGCAGGTGGATTTGCTGTTGATCCATCACCACTATGTAAATCAACTGTTATCAATTTATTATTAACAGTTGTAGTGAAATTTGTTGTTGGTGTTCCGTCTATCGTAACATATAACTGGCTGGTCGTTGCACTGACTGATTGTCGTATGATGATGCTGGCACCATCAGACGGTGCGTCTTTTAGTGTAACAAACGATGTTGTTCCATCAACTGTGTAATTTATTGTGGCTCCGTTGACTCTATCTAATATCACACCATCTATGAAAATTGTCAAATCACTGGCATATTGTGGTGCACTGACGTCTGGACTTGTTGCGAAAACTTTTGTGCTACCGTCACCTGTGTGTGACGTATTATATTGTATTTCTTTGGATTCGAAATCATTTCTTGTTGATGTTGAAAAACTAGATGTTGATCCGTCACCAGTGAAAGTGTCCAGCACCATGTAGTTCACTCCAGAAATAGCAAAACTTCTGATACTGATCGTTTCACCATTGTTGGGTGTTGAATTTAAAGTTATTGTTTTGTTTCCCACGTCAACTGTGTAATCCGTTCCAAGTCTTTTTACCACACCGTTTATAGATACTATAACCGAATCTTGTGTACCCGGATATTGTCCTATATCGAATGTGTCTGTTGTTCCGTTCGCGATGTAATTTTTTTGCATCACAAAAGGCACACCTGATTCTGGTGCTGTGTAAACTTTGATGTCTACTGTATCAAAAATACTACCTGGTAAATTTTCTTCTGGTGCGTAACTGGTTTCCGGAGTTATGAAAGCATCGCCTTCTAGGATTATGTCACTAGGCGATTGGCCCAATACCGATTTTAAATTTCCGCCTGACACTATGCTGTCTAATGTGTCATCGTCTGTGGGAGTTAACACTCCATCCGAATCAAAAGGAATCAACTCGATCAAAGTATCTGCACTTGCTGGCAAGCCGTCATCGCCTCTAATTGTAAATGATGTTGTTGAACCATCACCTCTGATCACTGTCTTGAATTGTCTCACACGTTTTTTATTTGCTTGAGCAATAATAGAACCAGTTCCCACTGTGGAATCACTGATGTCAGTGAAATACACTGTGTAGACATCAGTTGGTTGTGGTGCCATTTCAAAATTGAATACGATTGTACTGCCATCACCGTAGAATCTAACACTCTGTGCCAATCCGTAAGTGTCCCAGGTTTGATTATACCAGTCGTCAACGTCCCATCCTTGTGATTTGTCAAATGCTAAACCTGTGACCATCACTCCACCATAATCCACTCCTGTCATGACCTGAGATAACTCGTTTCCTGGCATTCCTGATTGTGGTGCGTATAGACCTAATGTTCTTTCTGCCGCTGTGATGTATGATTCATCTCCTCTGAGTTTTATTAAGTTGTTTAATCCTTCGCTAAATTTTATAGAACTTGTAAAGGCTGTTTCAACTTTGTAAAAATCATTCTCATACCTTAATAGATCACCAACAGAATAACTTGTATCCTTGGTCCAAATCAAAACATTTCCTGTTCTTTGTACCCTGTCAAATTTAATTGTTGTTTCTATATCTCTCACTGCATCATTTTTTAATACTGCATATGCTTTTGCTGATGATGACGGAGTGTTGTTGTTCGTGCCGCCGCCGGTGATCACCACTGTTGGTGTTGCTGTGTAATTTGATCCCGGTGTTAAAACATCGATCCTTGTCACTTTTCCTCCGGATATGACTGCCCTAGCAGTCGCTTGTAGTGTGTCCGCTGTCGCATATGTGTTGTATAAAGAACTCGCTGATGCCTGTGAAACCGATCGACCAGTTTGAGGAATGTAAAATTTTATACCTGGGTATTCCTGGAATGTAAATTCATCACTTAATCCTGTGCCACCCGATTGTGAGTCTGCTAGATTGGCATCTGCCACCGCGGTATAGGCCGGATAGAAATATCCTGATGTTCCTGATGTTGGTCCTGACAGGCTCAATCCGTTCACTTGGAAAGGTCCTGTGGTTGTTGTCGCGCCGCCCACCAATGTGATTGTTGGGGCAGTTATATAACCCGAACCGCCATTGATAACTCTTATAGAACTGACATATTTTTTATAATTGTTTTTCCATTCGTTGTATGGATAAGAATTTAACAATGTCAGATCTGCTTCATTTGTCAATGATAAGTTTCTTATGACAGAACCATCATAAATTGCTGGTAAATCAAAGTCGGTATTTGTTCCTTGTTGTGTGTCTAACTTTGTGTAACCCAATTTATATTCTCGAATTTTTGTGTGGAAAGGTTTGACTTCATTGATGTATGATTCCACATAATTCTCTGTTCCAATTTTGTAAGTTTTTCTTTGATCTAACGGTCTTAAAAAGTTAGTTACATTTATAAATGATGTTTTTGCCAACCAATCAACATATATTTGTTCTTCTAAAACTTTTCTTAAACCTATAAAAAATATGTTATTGTACTCAACTAATAAATCACCTATGAAAATATCATCTCTCAATGCCTGTAATATTTTTCTTAATTCTATTGTTGGTTCATCGTCAAAGAAGTTTCCATCATATGTGTCCAAACCAGCAAATCCCGATGCTTCAACTGTGTAGTCATACAGAGCTCTAGAAAATTGTATTGTTCCGTTTTGGGTGGCGATATTATCCCATCCTGTATTTGTTTTTACAAAAAGTTTCCATCCTCCGGTATCTGCTAGAGTGACTTTAATAATTTTTCCCACATCTACCGATAGAGTGTCTAATTGATATTGATACGTGACAGTTTGATCAATAATGCTATCAACCGAATAACCAGAAGCATACCAATCTACATAACTGTAATAGTTGCTTGTTTTATAAGTTTGAACTTTGTTTCTGTTCCACTCAGTTCCCGACCATTGATAAACCGCCCAAAGATTTTTACTGTTGACTTCATCGCTTCTTACCAACACATTCAATACTCCGCTGATGTCATTGGTATTGATGTAAGTTAAATCTGCATATGTATCGACTGCCGTATCCCATTCTCCCGAAGTACTAGTAGGTTCCGGATCTTGCGAATCTAGATTTTTATAATTGATACTGTTGGCAATTTGATATTGTGTTAATATTGAATTTGTATATTGTATTATTTCCTGCACAGCATTTAATCTGTTGACATACCAACTTTGTCTAGGTCTTATAGAATTTCCGTATCTCTGACTCAAAGGTAACGATAGATCAGGAATTTGGTTTCCATAGATATCAGATCCTGTTAAACTATCCCACCATTTTCTTTCAATTTCCTCTGTTGGTCTATCTAATTTATCTCCCTCTTTAAATAATTTCCATACCGTGTGATTGTCTCCATCATTTAAATTATTTTTATAATTAATGTTCAAGACTGTGTTATTAAGTACCAGACTGTTTTTTACGTTCAAAGTAACCAACGAGTTGGAAGAAGTTATTCCAAAATATTTTATTCCAGATGATAAAGGATCTGCTATGACTCTCGAAATATATGCTGTTGAATTTTTTCTTTCCGTGACCTGTTTGTTTAACTCTGGTAAAAATACCGAATTCCTTACCCAATAATAATAATAGTTCACAAAAGTTTCTGACTGAGGATTGTATTTTTGTTTCAAAGTCACACGCTGGTCATTGTTATCTAAAGGCTGTCCTGATATGCCCAATGCCAAGCCTGCTGGTGTGTCTGCTCTTACAGACCATTCCGATGGTAACAATGTTGACTCTACCCATTCGTAAATATCAATACTGCTGTTCGGAAACATTCTTCCCCAGTTTTTAGATTTATATTCCTGGCTACCTTGCTCGTACCATATCCATCTTACTTTAGATAAATCCCACCATACTTCGCCTATGTGTTCTTCTCCCCATGCTTGTTTCCTATCAACACTAATCAATTGTTCTGTTGATTCAATATTATATGTTGCTGGATCCCATTCAGATTTGAAATTTATTTCTCTGTCGGCGACACCTAGAATTCTGCCTTTTACCGGATCATAGTAATTCAAATAATCAATTATTTTGTTTGTGGAACTATCAAAAATAAAAGACGATTGTATTTTTCTATTATCTATGAGTGTGCTTTCTGTTTCTAAAACTTTCCAAGCGTAAGATCCCTTGGTTTTATAATCGTAAACTGTTACTGTACCTCTATCAACTTGTACCGTTGAACCATCTGTCGATAATGCATCATCATGAGAAGATCCAACCAAAATTACATTGTCGTTTATGACCAATCCACTGCCAAAACGATCATCACTGCTCAATGTTGTGGTCGTTAATTTATCATCAATAACAAATTCCGAATCATATTTTGTTGCCGTAAATGTTGCTCCGGATGATCTATTCTTTTCAACGATGGCCGTGTCCTGTAAATCAAATGTAGTTGCACCAAAATCAAATTTCATTTCAGTAGGTGTACTAAAACTTTCAGCACCAATCAATAATCGGTCACCTGTTTTATTGATTTTAACAGTTGATCCAAAACTCACATTGTTTATACCTGTGTTAGGCAATTTAATGGTTTGTTTTAAAGTATAAGTTTCTGATGACGACTGATCGTTCCATTTATAATAATAAACTGCGCCTGTGTTTGCCACAACACCATCGTCTATGCCGGGAGCCGACACAATCAAAGTAGTCCCGTCACTGCTCATCTCCAACGAATCTCCAAATTGAGTATCATTACTGCTACCGTCAGCACTGACTCCTGTCAATGTTTGTCTATGAATAAATGTATTTTCTGAAGTTCTTTTGAATATTTCAACTTTACCTGCAGTTTCTGGATTTTTAGATCCTATAGCAATTATGTCGGCATTGTCGTTTACCGCAATACTGTGTCCAAATCTTTGGCCTGCATCGGCATCTGTACTGGTCAATGTTGTTGTTAATGTCCATGAGGTGCTGTCATCTGTGTTTTGCCATTTATATAAAAATACTGATCCTGTGTCAAGGTCATGCCCTGGAACAGTTACAAAAAGATATTTAGGAGTTGTTGATAACGTAGAATTTTCTATCGGTTCTGCCAATGCTGTTGCCCAACCAAAATTCCAATTGGCAATGCTGGTACTACCTTCTTGCTCCGGTGTTATCGTTAATTGTTCTTCGTATACTTTTGTTGTTGTGTTCCAATTATAAATTGATATTAATCCAGCATCATTATAAATGCTACTGTCACTTATGTGTCTAATATTGGCTTGTGGTGCACCTGCGACAACAAAGTTCTCATCAGAACTCATAGTTAAACTATCACCCAGCCTTGTGGTATTATCTGCACCTTGTGTCGTTGTAAAACTACTTGTTAAATTAAATGTCGACGTAGAATTTGATTCTCTTCTCACAAAGAAATTCACAGTACCTTGTCCGGATTGAGGAGCAGACACGGCAATATATCTTCCATCTTCACGTGAAACTATTCTGTGGCCGAACTCCTGATTTGCTGACACTGTCGGTGATGATAAAACATTCGAACTGTAAGGATCAGTTTTTTCATATATTTTCCATTTTGAATTTTCGTTGTCTACGAATACAATGTCGCCTGGTCGTTCGTTTGTCACATCATCGTCTCTGTATTCATCATAAGAGATCAACGAGTTAACATTATCCATGCTTGATATTCTGACACTGATAAATTTATAAACAAGTCCAAAAATTGACAACGTTGATTCGTCTGCCAATATATCTGTAGATATAAATTGTTCAGGAGTATCGAATGCAAAAGTTAGTTTATTATTTGCTGGAATTGTGGACACAGCATAGATACCATTCATTGTGTCACGTGAACTGTTTTTGATGGCCAGTATGTCATTCACGCTAAATGTATGAGTTTTATCAAACGTTATTTCTAATTCTGTATTATCATTGACTGCTCTGACTGCCACTATTTTTAGATTTGCGAAAGTAATTCGTTGTACGTCCCAATCGTTGTTTTGTTTTTTCGCTATCCAAACCAAATCATTGTTGTTGATTTGTGTTATATCCAGATTAAAAAGATCGTTTATGCTAAAAGCAGTATGTTGCACATCGGACAATCTAGGAAATCCTGCAACTGGAAATTTTTGTACTGTTTTTCTGTCGTAACCTTCTTGATTGTAATCGAAATAATCAAATGTGTTTGCTACCTCGTACTCTATAGGAGTAGAATAAAACTCATTTCTATTTACTCTGGCAGATTTAGTCCAGTTCAGGTTTTCTAAACTGTTATTTGTGAACTCTATACTTTGTATGTTATTTTTAAATGTATTTTGTGGCATTGAGATCTGCAAACTTTGTGTCGCATTAAGATTACCAAATTCTCCAGACTTGATCATCCATTCCGGATACACATTTAGATCAATATTTTCATCATAAAACTTCGCCTTTGTTAATTTATTGATTGCGTTTTGTGTACCTTTTTCTTTGATGAACCCTTGATAAAATTTATATTGTGAGATATCGTTTGTGAATAGATTGTCTAGATACGTTCTTGATTGATATCCTATTAAGTGTTGTGCCAATCCCTGTTGTGACTCATCAAAATTGTTTGTTTCCAAATTATAGAAGTCATTAAATTGAGAAATTTTATAATCAAAGTTGGGAATTAATTGTGGAGCAGGTTTTTCATCTTTTTTGATCCAATACTCTGCTGTGAATTCATTACCTGCATTATGATTGCTCTTGGCAACATAGAAGCCTGCATTGTACTCGACAGTGTCTCCGATTTGATAATCGGTATTTGCTGTCCACATACTTACATAGGCCTCATCAAAAACAAACCCCGGTGCGTAATAATCTCCATTCCAATTGGCTGTTTTCCAACCAATTAATTTTAAACGCTGTTGTCGGAAACCTGTTTGTAGTTGAAAAATTATATCAGAAAATACTGTAATGTTATCAAATAACAGTATGTGTTCTTTCTGAACAGCATTCATAGACACATTGTATATTCCATCTAACGTTCCTTTTGTTGACATTTCAAATGTGTTACCTATACGTTTTGTACTGATAAATGATTTTGGTATTTTCTTACCAGCAGAATTCAATACACTGTATTCTCCAGTGGTGTCGTTTAATTTGTTGATTACGCTGTTGTTGGTTTCGAGGCTGAAACCGTCTGCTCCCGGACTTAATGTGATGGCAGAACCGGGTGCCCATCCTTGCGTGGTCCAATATAAAAATTCTTTTGCCGATAATTCCCAATTGGATATCTCTTTTAATTCATTTGAAAACTTATCAAAAATAAATCCTCGAGACTCTAAATATTTTCCATATCCTAATAAAAAATCAACAACTTCTTGTTTGTTTTTGAACACTGTTCCATAAGGTATAATAGTTTTCTTATTATCGAATATCTGATAGGCAACCACTTGTTCATTTTCAGACGATAATAAATATTTTTTGCCATTTTTTACCGGAAGAAAAACATCGAAGTACGGTTTGGCAGTATTGTAACCTATAACTTTATACCCCCCTTCAAGTGTGCTTCCGTCAATGCCTGTTGCACTATTGAGTTCCACAAGAACGCCTGAATAATCATAGGACTCTACCGGATTACTGGATCTAAACAAGAGTTTATAGTTTTCCTCAGGTATAAACTGAGACCCCGCAGTTGATCCTGGACTTATACTGTCTGTCAATATTTTTAAATTATCTTTGTCAGTGAATCCTCCTAGTTTGTATCCTAACTGAACATTTAAGTTTTTCATTTTATCATAAAAGAACTTTGCAGGGTCTAAATTTTGACTAATCAAATAGTTTACGACAAGAGGTTGATAACCAGCCGTGCTATATCTTGTCGTGGTTCCAGTTATCGTATCTGTAATTGTTTCTAAATGATATTTTACATTTTTAAGAGTTTGGATTGTTTCTGTTTCGGAATTATATAAATTACCTTCCACTGTGGCGATTAATCTACTGTTGTCTAAATAATTTCCAAAAAATTTAGCAGGTTTTGTCAATGCCAACATTTTTATAATAGAGAAAGGATACTGAGAACTTCTTCTCCATGCTGTTTCTCCAGGTGCCTGGTCACCAAATTTCCATTTGGAAGTTGTTCCGTTGTAGGTATACTCAGAAACTAATCCTATAGCGACTGGAGATTTTAATGCTCCAGTATCATCGACCGGTAGATAATTTAACAAGTTAGATCTAATAAATCGAGCATTCGCGGAATTGTTCGAATTGTCAAACCCGTTTGCTAGGTCGGTCCACAGCAATGTATTTCCTGATGTATATGGTGCTGGTCCATATGTTTCTTCCCACCACGTAGGTTTTTCACTGTAACCCAACATTTCCCATGGAGCAATATGTGGTCTATCTGTGTCATAAAATAGTTTGAAAATACCTCTCCAGTGTCCTGGAAGGAATTGTTCATTGATTGTATCTTTCGACTGACTGTAATTCCATGTAAATTGATTTGAATTGTCGTAAAAATTATTTTTTTGATAATCAACTGAATTTTTACCTGCCCAAGCAAAAAAATCTCTGCTCATGATATCATCAATTTCTTTTGTGGTATATTCACTAGTTGACATAAAGGCTGAAGGCCTTACATCTGTTTCTTTAAGTAAATTATTATTGTGATTTATTTTGCAATTATTGTATATTCTTTTTTCTAGTTCTAGCAAAATATCATCTCTGTAATCATTATAAGCAATAGTTTTTGAACCATCATGTCCCACTATCACATTTTTTGTTTCAATATATGTGTTATCTTGTATGATCTCTGGTTTGTATTTTGGATACATTCCAAGTTTTGTCGGTGTTGGAGGTATAAAACTTCCTGTTGTATCAGTGTAATCTTTTATTTTGATAACATCACCTGTTGAAAGTGTTGTTAAAATTTTAACACTATCGTCGGTTGTGCTGAAAGTGTAGTCTGTTCCCACTAATAATTGTGTATCATTTTTATACAGATACACTGCCCTATTACTAGTTTTTGAAATATCAAAAAGAGAATCAATGGCGTAATCCACAATTGTGGGATCGTTGACTGTATAAGTTCTTGTTGAAACATTTGCTCCATAACCCACCATGTCCTCATAAAAGAAAGGAAACGAATTGTTTTTTTCGCCGGCCATCCCTTTTAAAATTTCATCTACTCTATCTGCGGCATTTTGATTATATGTTGTTCCAACATTGAATGTAAGAAAATTTTCTTTGAAACTTTGATATTCTCGAGAACAATATTCTATGGCTCTGATAGCGTTTGAGTTTTCGTCTATGAGAGAAAAGACAGCCTGCGGCAAAGGCGATTGGTGTTGGATAATCGATCCTCCCAACGCTCTAAAACCTGGAAGATCTCTAAGATTGCTCGATCCCGGAGTTTGTCCAATGATCTCATTATTTTTTTCATTTATATCATTTAAATGATATAATATCTGTCCGTATGTAAAATCAGATATCTGCTCGTTGAGTGGATTTATCGAAATATTTTCGGGAATCTCATATAAACCTTTTCCATCAATTTTTTTTGCTGAGCTCGACGCATGAACCAACACGATATCGTTCACATTCAAAGCATTGTTGAATTTAATATATTTGTTTGTTGTACCATTTACCAAAGTGAAATCAGATGTTATTTTTTTAACATTGTTATTCACTGAGACTGTGACTTCAAGGTCGACTAACGAATTACTATTCTTGTAAAAATCTATAGGAAAGAAAACTTTTTCTTCCGGTGTCACTACAAAAGTTCTCACCACACGCTGTTTACTTTTTGCTTTTAATTTCTTCCAATTGGTTTGACTACGATGTTTGTTATATTCGTTCTGTACGTGTGTGTGTCCTGTCTTAAAAGATTTAGTGTAAATTGTGTTGTTTATATTGTAATCAAAACTATTAGTCGCTAGATCTGATGTGAAAAGTATGTCTCCGACATTGTTAATTGTTTTGTATTTTACTTTTAATCCCAGCACAGAATCCAACACCGCAGAATCACTTGTTTTATAAGAAAATAATGTTGCACCAGAAAATGTTGAATTGGGATATGTTGTTGTGTTCGAAAAAGAAACATGATTACTATCATAGAGGTCAAACAAAGGAGATTGATTTAATTTGGTTTTGTTTTGTCCAGTTTGCCATTTTTTCGTTGAACTGCTATAAAAAAATGTTTTTCCTTGATGGTTTCTGCCATACTCGGCTGTTACTGCTTCACCGTCGATAGGATTTGTGTCTGAATCTTCGGTTAAATTTAAACTGGTCACGTCTTGACCTTGTACTTTCACGAATGAAACTTTATAAATCTTGTTATTAATTAAGGGATCTTTATCATTGGCTATCAGTATTCTCATTCCTTCCTGTATCTCTACACCGTCGATGACATATCCTAATTTGTTAACTATCTCTGAAAACACGTCAGTTGTCACTGTGTCGACCAACGAAACCGATTTTTTTGCTTTGGTTCCATGGTTATATAAAATCAATCCCGAGTCGAACTCTATGATTGGTCTTTTTGCTCTGCTATCTTGATCTAGAGATGCTGTATAACCCAATGCAGTGGCCGTCTCTTCTATGACAGATTTATGGAACCATCTGTTGTATCTGGACCACGAGTTGCCGTCAATGGAACTTCTTTTGATTGTTATATAATCTGGAGTTTCTGCTCTAAAAAAACTTACCGCATACGGTCTATCTGCATATGCAACTTCATCATACAACTCTGTCACTTCAGAAGAATAAGAACCTGTTGGCAATAAGTCTGTGGTGTCTGTTAGTGTGATAGACTGTCCTACTCCTTCAACATAAAATTCTCTATTGGCATACGGTTTTAAAGTAGTGTCAATCACATTGCTACCAAACTTAATTTTCATTCCATTTGATAATTTTACATTCGAATGTGTTGTATAATTTTTTGTACCTATGATCTCTTTTTCCGGATCTATTTTAGTTGTTTCCTCTACTGCCTGAATTTTTATAATGCCATGCATGGCACTGTGATTTCCACACTGATAATGTAAGATATCTGGTGCATTAGAAGGAATAGTAAATGTCAATGTTCCGGCATCTATGCCGTTATTTCCAACTCCATTGTTATAAAGTAGAGAAGTGCTACCGTCTACTGAGATTCCTCCCTTGAAAGGTTCGGTCATTATGTAAAAAGGATGACCCGGATTATCCACATGAAACTTATAGGTATTACCCTTATACAATGTTATTGTTGGATTTAGTTCTGTATTTGAAAGATTTTGAAATACAAAACCCGATTTTCCATTTCGAGATACTATTAGATCTATAACTGCGTTTGGTCCGGTGGTTGATATTGTGATTGGATTTGGTCCTTCGGGCAACCAATAATACTCTCTGTAATTGATAAGTTTATCATAGTCAATTGCTGGATTCCATGCATACACATCCTCACTGTTTAGTCTGCTATGATCTGAAGTATTTCCACCTAGATATTTTATTTGATTAATATAATCGTCATATGTTCCAGTAAATTTTACTTGATCCTCTGGATTGATAGATGATGTATCTTTATCTGTGTATGTTACTGTTGGTTCAAGTTGATAATTTTGTCTATCGTTGCTTGATGCTTCTATATAACTGTCCGTTGCTTCTCTGGTATATGAATAATCTCTTCCGATAAAACCGTCGAGCCTTTCAAGTTTTCCCGGCTGTATTAATTGATCAACTGTGCTAGATAAAAATCTATGGTTTGTGTCTGTTCTATAAAATGCTGGAAGATGAGCAATAGATCTTCTATAACTGATGCCTTGTTTGTCAACAACAACTTCAGAATTTTTTACACTATTAATTGGAGAATCTGCCATCTTTAGTACCCTGTGCCACTACCCGAACTGCCAGTACCTGAGGTCGAAGTAGTAACTGAGGTTACTGCCGATGTTGAATTACCGCTGGTGGTTGTTCCGGTAGTGCTAGTGACAACTGTTCCAGATGCTGATATTTGATTTGCTCCGATGGCATCAATTATAACCACATCATCCACTGTTGCTCCGCTTATAAAAATTTCGTCGGACGCTCCGCTAATTTGAAATAAAGATCCAAACGATTGTCCTGCTTGATTTGGAACTATGATAACTGTTAATAAATCTGGAGCGAGTTGATTGTGTATGTAAGCCGCTAATTCTGTAAAATAAAAAGTGTCGCCAAAATCAAAATTATTTAAAGCAAAAAATTCATTGATTGCTTGTATAACTTTGGTTTTGATTATGGCATTTGTAATGTTTGAACTTGCATTCTTGACCACTTTAAATGTTGCTTGGAAGGCCTCATCTGCTTGTGATCCAAATAAAATTTTATATTTGACCGGGTGATAAATTATTTGATCAGATAATCCTTTCAACGAATTAAGTGAATTCGAATAAGAAATTCGTAATTGGTCCGATGTTGAAGGTTTTGGTTGTGTTCCACCTTCTCTTAACCATGTTCTAAATAATTGATCATACGATCTCTCCAACAAATAGATATCCATAATATTTGTTTGTGCAGGATCTACTCTAGTTGACTGTCCAACAAAATGTTTGTATTGGAATTCTATAGAACTTCTTCCAATTCTCGCAATATAATTTGTGTTCGTTACCAAAGATGTCGTTGCTGAATCGAAATGTTTAATCGAGTCATTGGAATAAAAATAAAATAACTGTTTGTCTGCGTAATTTCCAGGTAATATTATGCTTGATTCGTTTTCCGTCACAATAAAACTGGTTGCATCTTTGGGTCTGTATCTTTCAATATTATCATAACTGATATATTTTTCAAAAAATACATACTTGGAAGCAACATTTTGTGATGGTTCCACAATAATATCAAAAATTTCCGGATTATCAACTACCCCATCGTCGTCTTGATCAAAAAAACCAACCTTAACTTTTCTATTATCTTGATAACCATCCGATTCGGTGATTGTGTCAACCACTTGCCAATTGATTGGATAACCTATCACTGTACCGGAACTTGGAACAGTATTACTTTTAAGAATTTTTACTGTATCTTTTACTGTTTGTCCTGAAACATAATCGTAGATTTTATCTGTTTTATCATAATGAAATTTATTTTCCGATACCGATTCAAAAACATAATCCAATGATCTATACTGCACGGTATAAGTGTTACCATCGTTAGTAAGTTTAAACCACCAACTATCATCTGAATTGGTCAATGTGTTTGTGCCCGCATTGTTTAAAGAGAATGTGTTGGATGAACCTAAATTTGACGAAGTAATTACTTTCCATTCTCCGTCTTGTTCGTCGAACCTTAATCCAAACTCTTCGTAGGTTTCAATTCTATTCTGTATGTCTTCTTTCAACTCTGTAGGTAACAGGGTTGTGAAAGGAGGAATCACTGCTGATAAAACTGCATTCGAAGGAATGATATCATTTAACGTTATAGGTCCAACTCCTGATTCTAAATTTCCTAGACCGGAATTTGCACCATCTCCCACCACATTCGAAATCTTTGCCCATGCCCTATCTTCTGCTACATCGGTCGTCGACGATACCAATACACCATTTAAAAATTTTCTTGTGTCGGGTGAAACAAATTTTATCAATGCTCCCGGTTTTGCGTGTTTTAAGTTACTGGTTGAAAATGATCCCACAGTCAATGGACCGCCTGCTACAAAATATCCAGTATTTGTATTAGTGCTGGTTGTTGTTGATACCCAACTTGCCGATAATGTTGATAAATCTTGTGTTCCATATTTTTGATAATAAAACTGTCGAGAATATGCATCAGATAATTTGCTTTCAATTTTGCTATTGATCACATCTAAAATTTCGTTCCTGTTGGTAAATGTAAAAGTAAATTGTGGTATGGACTCTTCTCTATAAATTATTCCGTCATCAGCAAAAGTTGACACATTGGAGTACGCACCCGTTGGATCAATCACTTCCTTTGTTCTAGATATACCAGATGCAGATCTGTTGACTGATTTTACTTTTATAATTTCCTGTGATACTGATAAAGGTACAACATTGTAATCTTCTGCTGTTATCATTCTGTTTTGAGAATAATAAACTTGCGATGCTTTTTGTTTGATAGAATCATTCGATTCTGTTGCTGATGCATTGTAAATGCTTTGTTGTAACGAAGCCGTCACAGTTAATAACTGATTAGCACCAAACTGATCAACATATGGAATTGAAAAAGATATGTCTGCCATATCATTTGGTTGTATGTTGTATCTCGCATTGTCCGATGTTCTATAATAACATCTAAATGCTCCCGATGGAATATTAGAAAAGTTTCCGTCACCAAATACTAAATCAATCTGATCATTATTTTTTGTAATGACATTGTAGATATTTCTAATATCTTTTGATAAACTGTTGTAGATTACATTGTTTCCTGTCAACGAAGGTATCTGTGTCCACAATGATTCCAATTGATTGAAGTCATCTAATTTATATAACCACACGTCATCGTTGTTTATGTTGTTTGTTGCAATCGTTTTTACAAAATTAGTTGTTGGTTGTGAAATTGTAAACTGTTCGCTGGCCAATGAGCCCTGTTTGAATAAACAAAAAAATCCAGTGTTGGGACTGTTGTCGCCAGCACCATCGTTTCTATAAACATATCTAAATCCTGTTCCCGGTGTTGGTGGAAATTCATAAATGGCTTCCTGTCCTGAAATCGTTGCTGGAACAATCTCAAAATTTCTTGCTACTCCACTCACTGCTCTGTTAAACGTAAAAATTGGTAAGTCATTATTTGATGAATTAACTACATAAACTTCAGTTTTGATTCCTCCCACATTATCTGATTCCAACGGTTTGCCAAACTTTTGTGAAGACTGATTGACTGCACTTAATATTGCGGTGAACTGTTCTTTGAAATTAGGATTGGTAGCATCGTTCCATCCAACTGTGACATTAGACAAACTGTTTCCTGCACTGTCTCTGATATCTTGTGTCGTTGACACTGATGTATATTTTAATAATCCAATCGCAGATTTGTTTCGTTTGGCATTGTAGTTGATTAATCTCGCTAATCTTAAAACTGAATTTCTTCTGCTGGCCGTTTCAAGAAAGTTTTCTCGAGCATTTAAGTCAACTCTAAAACTTAAACTCTGTGCGATATAGGCAATTAAATCAATTAGTGCGATATATTCCGATGATTCAACAAAATCATTAAAATCATCTGGATAATTTTCTTTGAGATAAGAAACCATTGTTCTACGCAATGTCTCAAAATCATACGATTTAAAATCTGCCTGTTGAAAAGCCGTATAGATCTTTGTCCAATCTTCCGCAACGAGTAATCTGTTTTGTCTATCTGTAGTGGCCATACATTTATATTACGAGTATTTATTGTTTTAATTATGTACGTATATTAAGAAAGATTAAATGTTGAATTTTGATCAAAATTAAAAGACAATTTCTCGGTAATATTATATGGTATGTATGTTAGTGTTGCTTGTACACTTATTCCTTGCCCGTTTTCGCTTACAACTATGTCGGATGTGCTCACTCTAGGATCTGCGTTTAAATTTTCGGATATATCGTTGGCAATCAATTCTTTTGTGGCATTTGTTAGAGGTTCAAACAACATATCGTATATAATTGTGCCAAATTCTGGATTTTCCACACGCTCGCCTTTTCTGATCGACAATCTATTCATAAGATTTTGTTTGATCAAAGCAAAATCATATAATTTATAATTGCTCTGCTCTGCTTTAGAACTAAAACCCTTGAATAGAGTTTGATTTTGTTGTTTGTTTGATGGGTTATTTGAGTATGCCATATTTAAAATTTAAATTTAAATTTATCTCCTATGCTTCTCGCCACGGAAGCAATTTTGTTTCCAATATTACTTATTACATCAGAAACCTGTGTGACTTGGGTGACTTGGCTACCGATAACATTTGTGTAAGTTTCAGTTATTTTACTCACTGACTTGATTGCTGTATCCACTTGGTTGACCGAATCTATTGCACTGTTGACTGTGTTCAATACAGAACCTGCTGATTTGATCACTGTTTGTGCTTTACCCAATGCACCTTTTGTTGCTTTGTCAATAACAGAAACCGCGGCTTCGGTTCCTTTGGCATATATTATACCGGAAGAAGTTGCGAGCACCTGTCTTATATTGCCTGTGTTTGTGACTCCTGTTGATTCTACTAATCTGTTAAACAATTCCATCTCACCCTTTCCCAAAGATTTGTAATCATTGAAAACTCCAGTTATGGAATCCGGCAATCCAATTTTTTTAGAATAATCTGCTTTAAAAATATTTGCTATTGAATTGATCGGTGTTGTTATATTTTTTTCTATTTCGGCATTTAGATCTGCTTCCGCTTGTGCAAATCTTATCGAAAATAAATTAGAATTTCTATTGGCGTTTTCTAATGCTCCCACTGTTCCTGTGGCTGTTGATGCTCCGCCAACAGAACTAAAGATCGGGGTCCTGTCTAGATGTCCCCAATATGGCTCGTGAGTTGGAACTCTCATTCCAGTCAGTCCTGTAAGTTCTCTGTCAATCTTGTGCATCTCTCCTATAAATCTAGGAGTGACATCTTGATGTCCTACTGTTTGTGTTCCTGTGCCTGTGGGTTGTGCAAAACTTGTTCTGGTTAATCCTGGGACTAGATCAGTTTTTCCAATACTGTTAAAATGTATTTGATCTCCCACTAGATCCACCCTTCCTGCGGCTTGATGTATTTGATTTCCTTGTACTGATTGTGTCAATAAACTATGTTTGGCTCTCAAGGTTAAAATACCCTCGTCTGAATCCAGTTGCACTGCACTTCTACCTATCCCCCTTAACACATCAGCGTCCAGCGATAACCTACCTGTTTTTTCGTTGGCTTTTATCTTGATGTTGTTGTTGGCATACATATTGATATCGCCCTCTGCGTGAAAATTTATGTTTCCGCCTGACCTTATGTTATATCCTAATTGAGCATAAATGTCGACCATACCAGATTTAGAAAATTCCATCCATACACTTCCGTCGGCATTGGCCAGATATACCACGCCTGCCGTGTCGTTCATTAATAATTGATGACCTGATGCCGATCTTAATCGTACTAATTGATTGTTTCCGTCTACATCTCCGTCATCTAAGACAAAAGTGTGTCCGGGTCCTCTTGCCAATTGCTTAATTTCTTTTTTGTCCGAAGGACCTACTGGAGTTTTTTTACCTTTAGATCGCTGATTGACTCTACCCGGAGTGCTGATACCAAACACACTGCTGGGTGATTCTCTTCTGACGGTTGATGTGGTTGTTCCCCTGACAGTATCCTGTGTTAGTCCTTGTTTCCTTAAAATATCTGCAAAAGGATGCATTGGTTTTTTTAATTTATCTATACCCAACGCCGATGCAGATGCAAAGTCTCCCCTGTTGGCTTCTCCTGTAGGAAGCACATCTGTTCCGTAATCTCGTATACGATTAAATCCTCCTGTTTGGCTAGGAGTTCCTGATAACTCATTTGCTTGTACTTCATCATAAGTTTTGTCCGCGGCAATACCCGGAATCATATTGTTCATATAAGGTTCCGGAACACATCCTATCCAATATCCTTCAGAAACATTTCCTTCAACAAATATGACCATTACCCTTGTGTCGATGTCTGGTGGATTCATCCACATTCCATAAGAATGTTGAGAAGAATCATATTTTGTTATATCGGTAGCATCAACACCGTTTGTACTTTTTATACCATAGAAATGAGGTAGATATTTTACAATGTATAATTGATCCGTTGAAGGGTTGTTTGTGTTCGACAATGAAGGGATAGCCACTTTTAAAGTTCCCATTCGAGAAGGATCATCGTTTGATTTTATTATACCTATGTAAGGTCCTGGATTTATTTGTGTATAAGATGTACTGTTGATGTGTAAATTAGGAGTAGAAGTATCACCTTGATTGAATGCCATAATTTTATGCGCCTCCCTCTCCGTAGTTGCCACCGTCTTTTGGTAAGTCTATCGGGGCGTAATCAATTGTATTTTTATTGGTTTTTTTATCTTCCGTTAATTCTGCTTTCGTTGGCACTTTGATCTCCGTTCCTTGATTATTTAAACGAACGCAAGTGAGCTCTTGAGTAAACTGGCCTTTTTCAAAAGTACTGACAACACGAGGCACTTTATATAATCCGGTGAACTGTATATTTTCTAAATTGGAAAAATCCATTACTCCTTTTATTTCATTGATATCTGTTGGAAATCTAAAATTGAGATTCATTAATGCCTCTGCCTGATCAAAATTAAAACATTGTCTTTTTTCGTCCCATGCATAATTGCCTAGATTACCTACCATTTCGTAAGAATCAAGACCGGATCTTTTGACTGGTAAAAAATGATCTTGTCCACACCATGCTGGATCTCCCATTATCTTTAAATTTACGTTTACCATATCTCCTCTGGGATTTGTTAGATATTCAAAGTATTCGTCCAATACCGGAGAACCATCGAGGTCACGCTGATAACCTTTCGCTGAAGATTGTATTGACGGATAACTTCTCAAGGGTAAAAGGCCATCCGGATACGGTGTGTTAGACTGAGCTACCAGTCTTGCAAATTTATCACCTATGCTGAGATTCATTTTATCTTGTGCCACACCCGGCAAATTATTTGATAGTCTTGCTTGAAAATATCCGTATTTGTAATCTATCGATAAATCTAAAACTTCTGTGTTGTTGCCTGTGAATACATAGTCGTAAACTTTTTTTACTCTCGCAAATTTTGCCAATGGCAAACTCATTCCAGGTATAACAAAATTCATAACATGAACTTTGAAAGGCACCACGTGGAACTCTATAATTTTTGGATGCATCTTGGTTATTGAATCTAATTGATTGTTTAATGTTCTCACATTTGTGATGACCTTGAACCAAGGAACCATGAAATCTGTATCTGCGGTATCTCCTGTATCAACATTTGTTGTGGTTTTCCATTTTCTCAAAACAAGATCTGTTATGTTTTTATAGTAGTCGGCCTGTTTTACTAAATCGGTAATAATTTTTGCTATACTCATACCAGGCCTTACTGTTGCTTTGAATCCACCTGTTTGATTTATATTATAATTAGAACTTCCTTGGTTCTTTAAAGGTGTACCATCTTCCGGATTGGCCACACGTGGATCGATTTTAATAACATATGCATCTCTTGTTGCTCTAAGTTGTTTTTCTATTTCGTCATCTTGTGCCACTGTCAATTGATTTGCAAGGTGATCCAGTGCTGACTGTAACGTCGGATGTGCGGCCGAAAAAAAGTTTTTAATTTTGTCCACTATTGTGTATGTGCTTCTAGTATATAAAAACCTATCGGTCATGGCGAACTCTGTCCACGGCACAGCCGTTAAATTGTAACTAGTGACTCCGTTATTAAAAGTCATGGGTGCATTTGTGATCTTTATTGGCATTACTCTTTTGCTATCAGGTATAGATATTTCTCTACCTAACTCATCTGTGCCTTTGAATTCTAATGTCAACAGGTACGGAGCATCTATATGATCCTGAAACCCGTTATTCCAAGAAGCCGCTTTTAATTTTTCAAAAAGTGTTATGCCGTGGGGTTCAACTAACTCTATTTCAATTTTATTGTAGTTCATTAATTTTCTTTGCTCGTTTGGTCTATTTGTGCTGTCTATGATCACCCTTTCAAAAAATATATCGTGTCCCCTTCTTAATACATTATCCGACTGTCTGAGTCTATCTAGTAACCCTTCTGTTTCACTTTCGCTAAATTTTCTTGTTGTAATTTTTCCATCTATGTTTCTAATCGAATCGGGTGTGCTCGTTTTAAATGCTGTGAAAGATTCTTTGTCCCCTATTCCACCCGATCTAGCAATAACATCATGTGGAGAATTTGTTAAAATATCTTCGGGATTTTCTAAATCACTTGAAGATAAAGCAGACAAAGTGAAAAGGTAATTGTATGTTGCAAATTTGTTTAACGTGTTAGGAGAAGGCAATTCGTATTCTGTGCCTTGCCCTGATTGTTTGTTGTAGTTTAGTGATGTAATTTTTTGTGTTACCCCGTCCATTGCGGAATTTTTTAAAAAACTTTCCACGTCTAAATATTCTCCATCGTTCCCTCTGGCATTGTAATTCCTAGACGCCCTTATAGTGATAGGTTTTCCTTTGGTTATCTTAGCCATGTTATAACCCTAGGTCAGTTTTAAGATTGCTTAACTTCGGCAATCGAATCGTAACTCCTGGAGCAAAATCATAAATTGGGTCTTCGATGTAATCTGGATTTCTTTGAGCAAACACCCACCATAGTCGAGGAGTACCGTATAAGTCATATGCCAACAAGTCTGGACGATATGCATATATTCTATCAATTGTATATTCTATATCGTCTTGTTCGGCTGTGATTGCTCTCGCAACAAGAAAATCTAAACTTATATTATTTTCAGGTGTTGCGAAATAAGGTGATGTTGTACTATATTTTGCCATATTAAATATATCCTATTCCTGAACCATTGTTTCCGTTTAGGTTACCGTTCACAAAGTCTTTCATATTAAATTTCTTCACAGACTCTCTAGAATAAACAGGTTGTAATTGTAGTGTTACCTGTGACAGCGTAGGTGCCCACGATTTATTAGAACTTGGATCTACTACCGTTGATGATGTTGGCAACAGTCCTCTTCTATCCGTTTGTTGTTCGGTACAAATATAATCAACATCGTTTCTTAGATCGACAGTAAAGTTTGTGACTACAACAGGTACTTTGTTGAAGACATAATTTCCATATCCATTCAATTGTAATATCGGCGGAGGATTTCCTCTCATTCCGTCTGTTTTTCCCGTGTCATCAACACTGTCTCCAAAAAACATTTTTGTCGCTGATCTGAAGAAATGTAGCATGGCTATCCAATACTGAGCATCTGTTTGGTTCTGTACAGGAAATTCGCCAACCAAGGTAAAACTTGGTAACTCACTGTTTTGATATGCGTAAAAAGGATAATTGCTATGAGTGGCTGTCATTGGATTGTAATTTGCTGTATGGCTGATAATCACAGAGGGTGTTAAAGGAAAAATAACTCCCCCTTCATTTGCCAAGGGTGCCAAAATATTATTTGTCGATGCATTAAAGGCTCCGGCCGGGTCGCCCGGATCTACCTGAATTGCATTTTGTTGCGGTACTCCGAAAAATTTTTCATATATGATACTGCCGGGAGGTAAAATTACCTTAATACGCTGATCTGCCGCTTTGTCCCTCACAGACCACGAAGCATTGGATCTAAGTTTGTTGTTGGCTTCTGCTCCTGCAGGTAATCCTGCACCGGTCAGTCTACCCAGAGTTTTATTGAAAATAGTGGTGCCTATTTTTTTACCTGTTTCTATAATTCCGGCCATTTTATTTGGTTGCTCTTCCTTTAAATTTCTTGTATACTAAACAATATTTATAGGCATTTTAATAGGCGCATATTATTCACATACGGCAAGGTTTTACATCAATTTACGTTAATTAATTAGTTAGGAGAATTTAGTGGTTAAAAGAGTAAACTACCTGAACAATAAAGATTTATTGGCAGAGATACACAAGAGCAAAAATAGTTACTGTTCGTATGTGTCCCCCGATGATAGCAACTACGATATAATCGTGCCTGACATCAAAAAAATCAACGGTGCCAACATCGCAAAGGCCCGTAAGGCCAAAGCAAAAAGACTGACACAGGAAGCCTGGGAACAGGCCAAGTCTGGTGGAAACAAGAGAATTAAGATGAGCGACTTTGAAGTTTCTCCTAGAAAAATTTCCAAGACAGATATTGTTTTTCGTGTGATGACCTTTGAACACATACCCGAAGACTTGCAAAGAAAAAAGAGACCGAAGACCGAGGCAGACAGTCATACGAAAATTAATTTTCCACCTTTTCAACACTACAGGATCGACGAAAAAGGCAAACCAAAATGTGTTGGAAAAAGTCACTGGACTGGCGGAATGGTTAACGGACAGTTTTCAATAGATCATGGAAAAATGACCAACAAGTTGGCTTTGATGTACATGAAACTGTGTGAAAGATATGGTACAAGAAGCAACTGGAGAGGTTACACTTACAATGATGAGATGCAGTCACAGGCATTGATGCAACTATCACAGATAGGATTACAATTCGACGAGTCCAAATCAGACAATCCTTTTGCTTATTACACCGCGGCCATAACAAACTCATTCACTCGTATATTAAACATCGAGAAAAAAAATCAAAATATTCGAGATGACATAATGGAACTGAATAACTTGATGCCTAGTTATACTAGACAATCAAAAAACGAAGAAATTGCAAAATCCGAGAGAGAAGACAGAGAAAATGCTTTAAAGAAAAAGAAAATAAAGAAAAGTTATTACATTACCAGCAACGGAGATAAGATAGAAAGAACAGTTGAACCTTCTCCGGTAACAGTGTATACTAAAAAAGCAATTGCTGAACTAAACAAGAAAATGAAAAAGTCGGGTACACTGACTGCGAAAGATTTTGAAAAAGTAAGAAAGTAACACATGACAACATTTAAAAAAGTGGCCTGTTTTACGGACATACACTTTGGCCTTAAAGGAAATTCCAGAATACACAACGACGATTGTGAAGAATTCATCTATTGGTTTATAGAAACAGCAAAAGAAAACAACTGTGAAACTTGTATCTTCTTAGGTGATTGGCATCATCATAGAAGTTCTACCAATGTCAGTACCATGAATTATACTGTTTCTAACATCGAGCGATTGGGTAAGGCATTTGAAAAAGTGTATGTGATCATGGGCAACCACGATTTATTCTATAGAGAAAAAAGAGAAATCAACTCCATGGAGTTCGCAAGAAATATTCCCAACGTACATCTAGTAAACAGTTGGATCGAAAACGATGATGTAGCAATCATTCCATGGTTAGAACCGGAAGAGTATCTAAAAATTCCAAATATGAAACAAAAATATATATTTGGTCATTTTGAAATTCCTTATTTTAAAATGAATGCCATGGTCGATATGCCCGATGTTGGAGGAATTAAAGCAGAACACTTTGTTCATCAGCAATTTGTTTTTTCAGGTCATTTTCATAAAAGACAGGTTAGAAACAATATACATTATATCGGTAATGCTTTTCCTCACAACTACGCAGATGCCGGCGATGACGAAAGAGGAATGATGATATTGGAACACGGCGGAAAACCACAATACATAAACTGGCCAAATATGCCTGTTTATCGTCATTATAAAATTTCACAACTATTAGAGAACGCAGATGCATTATTGAAGGAAAAAATGTATGTGCGTGTTGGTTTGGATATAAAAATTTCTTACGAAGAAGCAAATTTCATTAGAGAAACATTTTTAGAGAAATATAAATTGAGAGAATTACAATTAATACCGGAACAACTAGACACTGTTGATCAACCAACAGTACACATTGAAAAGTTTGATTCTGTTGATCAAATCGTGATCAAACAACTGGAAAGTGTAGATTCAAAAACGTACGATAAACAAATACTGATGGCCATATACAATAATTTAGATGTCAACAACTAAAAAAATAACAAAGAAAAAACTTATGCAGATTTTAAAATCCGAACCTGAAGAAATTAATTTAATCAACGATTTCTTGTATCGTAAACCCACGCAAAAGGAATGGATTGCTGGTTATTGGCGTTGGAGGAAAGAACAGGAAAAAAAATAGATGTTGACTATTAAAACATTAACTGTAAAGAATTTTCTTTCTGTTGGTAATCAAGCACAGGCCATTAACTTCCAAGGTAAAAATCTTGTTTTAGTGATTGGTGAAAACATGGATCTTGGGGGCGACGATGCTGGTGCAAGAAACGGAACAGGTAAAACAACTATAATCAATGCCATAAGTTACGCATTTTTTGGTGAAGCACTGACAAACATAAGAAAAGATAATCTAGTTAATAAGACCAACAACAAAGACATGGTGGTCGGTGTTGAATTTGAAAAGAATGGTATCAAATATAAAATTGAGAGGGGAAGAAAACCTCAAGTGCTTAGGTTCTACGCCAACGACATAGAACAAGAGTCAAACGAAGCACAAGGTGAAAACAGAGAAACGCAACACGAAATAAACAAATTGATCGGCATGACTCATGCTATGTTTAAAAATATCATGGCATTAAACACATATTCACAACCCTTCTTGGCAACAAAACAAGCAGAACAAAGAGAAATTATTGAACAACTTTTGGGTATAACAATACTTTCAGAGAAAGCAGACTTGCTTAAAGCACAAATAAAGGCAACTAAAGATGACGCAACAACAGAAAAATTTAAATTAGATTCGATTGTCAGTTCGAATGAAAAAATTAACGAATCAATTAAAAATTTAAAATTAAGAAACTCTGCGTGGGAAACTCAACAAAAAGACGATATTAAAAAATTTAGATTTGCCATTAGCGATCTAGAAAAGGTAGATATTGAAAAAGAACTAGATTTACACAAACAAATACAAAAACACGAAGAAAATTCAAAAGCACTAAGAAGTTTGGAAAAAGAGAAAGCATACCACGAAGACAGTTTGACTAAAACAGTCAGACAAATCGGGTTGAAACAAAAAGATATTGAATATGCCAAAGAAGCCAAGTGTCCTACTTGTGAACAAACTTTGCATGATGAAAAACATCAACAGTTGTTATCAAAACTGGAAAATGATCTTGACGAGTTACAAAAAGACGAAACAAAATTAACTAGTGATTTAGATGCAATTAATAAAAACATTTCAGCAATTGGAGATATTGGTATTTTACCTGACACTTATTATGATACCATCGATGACGCCTATAATCATAAAGGATCGCTGGCAGACTTGAAAAGACAACTAGAACAAACAGAAAACAAAGAAAATCCATATCAAGAACAAATCGAAGAACTGACTAAATCCGCATTACAAAAAGTTGATTATACCAAAGTCAACGAACTAGAAGATTTGTTAAAACATCAAGATTTTTTATACAAACTACTTACTGCAAAAGATTCGTTCATTCGAACACGAATTATCGAACAAAACTTAACATATTTAAATCAACGTCTGGCATGGTACTTGTCACAAGTTAAATTACCTCACACAGTGACCTTCCAATCAGATTTAACTGTGCAAATTGAAGAACTGGGCAGAGAACTGGATTTTGATAATTTGAGTCGAGGTGAACGTAACAGATTGATACTTTCGTTGAGTTGGGCATTCAGAGATGTGTGGGAAAGTCTTTATCAACAGATCAACTTACTGTTCATTGACGAACTTGTTGATGCAGGAATGGACACATCGGGTGTGGAATCTGCCATGGCAGTTTTGAAGGACATGGCTCGTAAACAACAAAAAAATATATTCTTGATATCACACAAGGACGAGTTGGTGAGCAGAGTAAACTCTGTGTTAAAAGTGGTAAAAGAAAACGGTTTTACCAATTATGCCAACGATGTTGAAGTTATTATTTAGGTTGACTAAACCACAAATAGCGTCGTACAATACGAATATAGTTAATTAATTAACACAATACAAAGGAGAACAAATGTCAGCAACACACGAGTCAATAATGACAGCAATTCAAACTTATTCCGAAGAGAATTCAAAATTCACGGAAAAAGGTGTTAAGGCATCAGCAACAAGAGCCAGAAAAGCACTTGCTGAACTTGGCAAATTAATTAAAGCAAGAAGAAAAGAAATTCAAGAAACTAAGAACGCAGAAAAAGCCGCATCGGCTCCTGCCGCTGAATAATATTACTTCTTCTTTTTTGTTATAACAACAAAGAGCCCATGTATTTTAAAAGTACATGGGCTTTTTTTATTTCTGTATTTTTGATTATTTTTTGATCCACTCGGCGTATAATCTATTACCACTGTCTTCCAAAATTTCTTTCAGTGTAAAGTTATACTTGTCGCACCATTCTACATTTTTATCAATCGACCACGGATAAAATCTCACAGATTCAACCCCTTTCCATGGGTGATCTCCCGTGCCTGGATTCTGTCTCCAGTATATTCTATCACCGGTATTGGTTATTCTTGATAACTTGGCTATTTGAAATTCCACTTCTTGTTCTGTTCCAAAATTTAAACTTCCGAGAGCAAAATATACGTTAAACTTTTTATGTGGCTCATAATCTTCCCAACTTATAACCTCATCTGCATTGTCGTTGGCAGGATCTATACCATATAATCTATCACCTAATTTTTCTTTGAATAAATTATAACCACAACCTATATCTAATATCTGATCAGTTTTATTAATTTTATCCAATAACGCCCATCCTGAATATTTAAATTTTGAATAATTGGGTTTCCAATTATCACGAAAATAACTTGTTTCCATTTCGTTCATATCCTTTTTTTAATTTCCTTCTGTAAAAGATTATTTGTTTTGTCACTTTTTACACCCGTGATGACCAACATGGGTCTTGGCTTGTTGCTGGCGTTTGCTGTGGCGTGTGGTAAGTTTTGCCAATCGAACGTGTGTATATCACCGGATCTCCATCTGTCAAACTGCTGGTTACCATACATCAGGAACTGACCGGGTTCCCAATCCTGCAACATCACCATTACACGTATAACATTATTTGGATCAGCATCTAAATCATATAATTTGTCTATGTGCATATTCAATACCTCACCAGTAAATTGTATGTGTAACTTAGATTTTACCGGTTCCAAACAAAAGAAATCGGTCATTCTTTGTAGCGTGGGGCATTTTGAAAAATCTTTTAAACCTCTGTATATGGTCATTTTGGGATCTGCACCTGCTTTTATTAAATCATTTTCTTCTGCTTGTACATCACCATCTGGTCTACCTGTGCCTTCCCTACGATTGGCCCAATTCAATGGTTTGGCATCATCGATAACCGATTGTATTTCTGTTTGCCAACCACCAGTGAATTTACCTAGATGTTGGACGCAGTCGGTATCCCGGTGCCATTTGTTGAAGTGGTAGTTACTTCTTGCTTTCGCATCTTCCCAATTACTTGTAGACATATACTTTGATATCCTTGTTCGCGTAGTTATGTGTATGTATGCTGTCCCTAGGGCCTGGTTCTTTTATTCCCAGCACCCGGCACAGGTCGAAGTTGTCCACGGGACAGGTTATCCTGTCTAGGTTTTGCTGTATGAACTGTGCAATATCTGTGTTTTGATCCTGTATGTGCGTCCACATCCGGTCTAAGTTCTCAAAGTATTGATAGTTGGGATATGTGATCGTGAATTCTCCACACAATTTCCACCAGTCATAACACTCTAGGTTGTTCCTTCGAACAATCACTATAGGATATCCCAACACCTTCAATTCATTAAGTTGGTGTGCAAACGTGTGCGATTTTATGATCCTCTTGCCTGTGCCTGAGAATGGCTTGTCCCAATTTTCTTTTGAATTTTCAAACTCCATGCCTGGATCCCAGTATGCTCCTGTGTGCATGAGTTGTCTGTGTCCGGGGGTGTCGGCATCGTGCCAGTAGGTTCTCTGATCAGAATAGTCCGTGTGATCTATGTCATCACTCCAGTAGATGTTCTTGACCACACTGCTCCACTTTGATCCCGGCGCCCCTGTGAACAATATGTACATTGTTATTTGGTTAGTTGTTCCTTATAGACTGTGTTATATCCCAACTGATTTTTTCCAAAATCGGTCAATGTTTTCAATGCTGTTGGTGTTATAAATGATTTCAGTGTTTTCACAGCGGTATCACCGTCTGTGCCTGTTCTCCATTCGTATTTTCCAACATTCTTTTCGATTGCCTTTATAGATTCTGGATCGTTGATCATCCTATTCAGTGCATCAACCAATTTATCTTTGTTGGGATTACCTCTGTTTACCCAAAATGCTTTTTGTAAGGCATCTCTCCAACTTTTCACAAGTTTGTATGCATCATAAAAGTCACCGCTTGGTTCAACACCGTGCATTGACTGAAACAACTCTTCGAATGTTGGTTCAGAAAAATTAGGATCTTTGTCGTGTTTGCCGGTATCAACATTTAATAACCCATGATGGAACCAAGTGATAGCATCTCCAGACTCTATCACAGGTGTCACGTGTTTTTTATATGCGGCTGGATTTTCTCTCGTTGCGTTTAGATCTCCTCTACGAAACGCAAGTCTCCTCTCAGATCCGCTCATGCCTTTTACCCATACAATTTTTTCATTCCACGTTTGTATTACGTCACCGTTTGGTCCTGCCAATAACATCACAATGGCCATTATTTCCGGTGTCATTCCTGAACCCGAAGGAAATTTGATAGGACCATTTGATAAGTCTGCATTATCACGAGCACCCACAATAATGTTCAAGTTCATTTGTCCAATCGATTCCCAATCAAAATAATTGTAATCGACCGGTTCCATTAGATATGATATACCGTTACCTCCATGAGATACCAATATTGTTTTATCATCAAATCTTAATGTGTTTTGAAATTCGTTTGGACCCAGTTGGTCTCTGGCACCTGGCTTGTAGATGAGATTGATCTTCTCACCTAGGTGTTTCTCCCATTCGGCCACAACTATCTGTGCCCACACAGAAGTTCCACCAGATGGTTTTTGTGGCACGATTAAATTGTAATCTGCTTTTGCAATTTTTCCAAACATCACTCCCACCACAAGTATGCCAACTAGTATAGCACTTTTTATCATTCTTTTTTTAAGCATAATCTATCCTGTTTTTTCTTGTTATTCCGACCCATGTTATCATTATAACACAGATTATTATAAAAATAAAGACCGGTCTTTGAAAAATTTCGTCGACCGAATGTAATGATATCAATTGATAGGACAAGTTATAAATTCTATCACTTAAAAGATAACCAATCAACAACGCCGGTCTGCTTATTTTCATATACTTACATCCTAATCCCAAGGCAGAAAAAATTACCAAAGTGGCAAGATCTTCCCAACCGCCGGTGTACTGCATGGTTGCCCAAATAATGATTGCTATTATGAAAGGAAAATAATAGATGTATGGTAATTTTGTTATATATCCTGCGAAATAAGCCAATCCATAACAGATAAAAGCAGTGATGATCGTTCCTGCCAGGAAGCCAAATGTCATACTATCAAATAGTTGAGTATCATAGAACGTGTCTGGTGATCCCAGATCTATTCCTATGTACAGAAATAATCCCATCAGGATGGCGGCAAAAGGTGCTCCCGGTATGCCAAACAACACAGTGGGAATAAAGGACGAGGCCTTCTGTGCATTGTTGGCTCCCTCTGCTCCTATCACTCCTCTCACATTTCCATTTCCAAATTTTTCGTTTGGATTTGAAGCAACCGTGGCACCATAACTCAACCAATCTGCCATTGCTCCACCCAGTCCGGGCAGTAGTCCTATGAACGAACCTATGGCTCCTCCGCGTATGCTATCTTTCCAGCAATGTAAAGTGTCTTTTATCCCTTGTAAAATTCCTGACCAACTGCCTTTCAATGCCGCGGCATCTACTGTCTGTTTTCTTTTACGCCAACCTTCCCATAATTCTGGTATGGCAAAAAGTCCTGCCACGAACGGCAATATCTGTACTCCATCCTCAAGGTATCTCCAGCCCATTGTGAAACGTGGCACATTGTTGGCATCCACTCCCGCCAGGCCTATCACGACACCTAATATTATGGCTAGTATGCTTCTGATGTAATTCTTGGTTGATAAAAAACCCACCGTGACAAAAGCCAAAACCACCAACGCCCATAATTCCGGTATTCCCATGTACATCACAATGTTGGTATAGTAAGGCAAAAATAAAAATGTGAGAGAACCAAATATCAATCCGTTTAGGGTGCTGGATGTGATTGCGGCACTCAGGGCTCGTGATGCTTCGCCGTTTCTTGCCATGGGGAATCCATCCACCATGGTTGCGGCCGCCGAATTGGCACCGGGTATGCCCAACAGCACACCGCTGAAAGAATCACCTGTTGTTGAGGATGCCACAACTGCCACACAGAATATCACGCCCAGGTAGGGATCGGATACAAAATAAGGCATCACACCAAACAGTGCTATCAACCCTGTGGTGGCTCCCGCGGCCGGTATTATGCCAATTATCAATCCAAAAAATATTCCGGCAAATAAAAATATCAGTTCCATTTCTATTTTTTTCTTATCATGCTTCCGTGTACTCTCACTCTGATGTGTCCGTTATAATAATCATCAGACTCCAACACCTTTCGAGCAAACTGTTCTCTGGCTTCCACGTAAGATAGTTCACCTTTGTTCTTGCAATAAAATAATATCTCCCTGGTGAATTTATCGTTTCCTATTTTTTGTATGTCTTCCAGCAATGCATCACTGGAACCGTAATAATCTCTCCAATCGGAATCTACCTTGAATCTTCTTTTATTTTTTCTGCCTTTTAACGGAGGTCTAGATCTTTTAAATTTTGCTAATTTTTTGCCAATATATTTCTTACCATTGGTTGTATTTGTTATCTCGTACACAAATCCAACACAATCGTTTGGTAATTCATCGACCGGTTTTCCTTCAAACATCCACTGCATGATGGTATTTAAACTCAATACTGTTCACCGAATTTTATTTGATTGTTATATAGTAGTGATAGGCAACAGTATCTATCCGACAGGCAAAATCAAAAAAATATTTAGGCAAACATAGCATCGCAACCAGTGAGCAAGGAAATGCGGCTAACAAGCGACAGGTGAATCCTTTGATGCAAACGGCAAAAAATGATGGGGCTCTTAGAAAAAGTTAAACCCCAGGTTTACCAAAAACTATTATGCAAGGGTTTGGTAGGCTCGCGTTGTAATGAATGAGCAAATGGGTACAGCACAACCGCCCAACTACGGTAGCGATGTATAGTGACTGCGAACTCACCACAGGGTTCAAGTCGGTTCGGCTAGAAATAGCCGAATTGTGACTGCTCATCTACCACAGGCGACGCATAAATGCGTCATTCCGCAAATGTAACTACTGCGTAAAGCGTAAATTAAAAAAAAGAAACGAGCGTAAGCGAAGTTTCAGATGGCTGTAAGCCATCTTTGTAATGAAGTTAAGTAACAATATGCAACTATTGTTCGATCACACCCTGGGAAAACAAGAACACACCGACCTAGTGCTGTGTCGTCCCATGGCAATTGTGGATGACACTGAAGAAGTTGAAGCACTGTGCGAGGGTTGGCTGGCATTGGATCACCCGATCAAAAAACAGGAAGTTTTTTATCAATCACGTAGCACACGCATAAACCTGGATGAATACAAACCTAGGTACAAAAAGCACGAATGGCAAGGACAACCCATAGAGATCAAAATAATCGATGCCAGCGAGATGGTGAAACTGTTGGGTCTGCCACACATCTATAAACAATACATGACCAGAAAAAAATTTACGCAGGATTACGATCCTTTCCTACACTATAACAAACGGGATCAATTCATGTTGTTCTACATCGGTACAGCGGACAACATCGTGGGATTCACCAAACAGAAAAGATATCGATATCAAGAGGACAACTACGTTGCCCAATTGGGTGACGATCTGTTGGATCTCGCTGGGTTGGAATCCGTGATACACGCCAACACTGTGCCCATATCATTGATCACCCTGGACATGGAAATACTCTGGGCCAGTGAACACAATGTTTCTTATTTTTACATGGGATCCGGGTACGAAGTCAGTTCCGTGTATAAATCGAACTATCGTGGATTTGAATGGTGGACGGGCACCGAATGGAGCAAGGACAAAAAACTATACAGGAGTCTATGCAAGAGAGATTCTAGGATCGAGGCTTTAAAGGATGTCGCCATGCTCCCGTCACTGATTCGAGATGACTCTTAGACCAATTTTTGTAGTACTCGGTCTGACGCAACTTGTCCTCAAACTTTTTTAACTTGGTCCTGCTCTGAACCAACAGTAAGATATATTTTCCGTTGTTGAGTTTGATATTTTTTACTTTTTCAACAATGTCGGGATGATCTTCCATTATGACCAAATCTCGTTTTTTATAAATGCTGTTCAACTTGACTCCCAGTTGTTTGGTTTGTCTTCCGGTCCAACGTTCGGGGTCGGCTATGATTATCAGCACATCTTTTTTATCTGTGTCAAACTTGTCGATCAGATCGTGTATGTGTGAATCGGATTGGTCTGACAGCAATTCAACAAACTCGACCTTGCCTCTGAGGCGGGCCTGTCTGGCATATGGACAAGGAGGCAGGTCTGCGAACACCGGGTGTGGCACCTCCACGAACTCCTTGATCCAATGTAGCACGTCTTTGCGTGGATCACTCTTGTTCTTGTTGTTCCTGATCTTGTTGTTCTTGTTCGACGTCGGGTTGATCTTGGGTGTCGTCCTCGGTTGATTCATTTTTGAGCTCTCTTATTTTTTCCAGTGCTTCGTTTAGTAAACGTTCTTTGGTTTCCAGTTTGATTTGGAGATTGGATATCTCCTTGTTCTGTTCACCAATTTTGTGTCCTAGACTTTGCACGTCGCTGGTTGCGTGTTCCAGTTTAATCAACACCTGCTTGATTCGTGATTCTTTTTGTTTGAGAGAAGACTCTGCGATATCGCGGTCTTTACTTAGATCTTTTATTGTCTCTTTAAGTTCTCGAACTAGTTCGCGTTCCGACATATGTTTAATTATACTGTTCCCTTGCATCCATTATATTATACTATATTTTTTTCAATTTTAAAAGAACGGTTGTCCGGTTTTTTTGGTAGTTTCCAAATTATCTTTGATGATATCACTGATTATTCCTCGCTCTTCGTTGCTCATGTGCAGTGCTTCTTGGTAAGTTACTCCTCCTCGCATGAACCAACAGATCTTGAACAATTCCTGTTTTACAGTTTTACCTTCATTTTCCAAATCTTTGAGATATTTTATAATATCAGATTCCTCGAGTGACAGTAACTTTATACGAAAAAATTTGAGTTATCAAATGTCAATGGTACTTCGTAAGATATAGGTGCACCTTTTTTGATTTGCTCTTCATCGGATTTCACTGTGAACGGTTTCACCGCACCTTGTGATCTCATCTCAATCAGTGCATTTTCAATTTCCTTGATTTTTTTCGCACCTGCATTTTCTACAAAACTTTTTATTTGTATGGGATCTGACACCGATTGGCCATCTGGTAACTTTATAGAGTTTATGTTATTGATTAATAGTGTTGAATTTAGTTCATTTAATTTTTTAAAACTTTCTGTGAACCTTTTTGTTTTTTCTTCTGCAGGCAATTCACTGGCATTGATCTGCGTGTATAATCTTTGTTGTTCGAATGTTTTTAATTGTGCATCGGTCATTTCCTTGTATGTCAAAGGTTTGATTTCGATCACAAGTCCATCCGATGTTGTGAAAGTGTCGTCGATCTTTTGTTGCTGAATCCTGTCCAACACATCCGGTAATCTGATCTCGTGCTTGATGGAGTCATTTGTTACCGGAGCAACACTCGTGACTTCCATTGTTTCCCCAAAACTTGCAATCCTGATTCCGACCAACACTGTGTCAATGTCGTAATTCACAAGTCTCCATGGATCAAGTATTGTTGGTATACAACTTTTGATAACATCAACCGTTGCTTGTCCGTTCATCATGGCATCAGGTGTTCTAAATGCCAATTCGTCCATGGCTGTCATTGGCAATACAGGGTGTTCTCCTGTTGTGGTTTTAGCAACCACATCGCTTTTGTAGTATTTTTCACCACTGGGCAACTTGATACTGATAGCCGGTTGCCTGTAGTACTTTTGTAATGGGTTCGATTTTTCTGTCATTTTTTATTCTATAAATATACACTATAACAACAAGTGTGTCTATATTTATCTGGGCACATTATGGCGGTTTTTAAAGCATGGCTGATGACATTTTAAACGAGATACAAGACCTTATTAACAAGGTAAAACAAGACAAATCTGGTAAAAATACCGGTGTCACTGCTTCATCTGTTACAGCATTGGCTAAAGCACTGGCCAAAGCGTCCTCGAGCACAGAATTAAGAAGATTAAACCAAGAGTATACCAATCTAATTAAATCGGCAAAACTTTCTGCAAAAGCAGAATCAGATTCAATAAAGATCTTAAATGAATTAACAGATGCACAAGAAAAAACCATCAAGGCATCACAAGACCTTGACGAGAGATTCTTTCAATTGGCAAAAGCCACAGGTGCAAGTACAGTACAAGCACAACGATTTGCCGATCGAGCAAAAACTACCAGAGGTGTTTTAGGAAAACTCGGTGATGCCGCTTCAACCGGATCCGGTAAAATTTCAGACTTTACAGAAAGTTTTAAAGGATTAGGACCGATTGGCGGATTTATCGCAGACATCGGTGCTCGACTCGAATCAAACATTGACAATTACAGAACTCTTGCAAATACTGGAGCAACTTTTAACAAAAGTTTAATCGAGTTAAGAGAAACTGCCGCATCGGCTGGATTACCGATCAGCGACTTTGTTAATTTGATCAAATCAAATTCAGAAAATTTAGCATCACTCTACGGAAGCACAACTCTGGGAGCCAGAGGATTTGCTAGATTAAGTGAAGCATTCAGACAGACGTCAGTGGAACAATTGATGCCGTTGGGTCTCACTGTGGACGAGTTAAATGAAAATTTATTAACCTCAATAACTCTACAACGAAGATTAGGAATTTTTGATCAAAATGCCACAGAAGAAAATGTTAGAGCGGCAACAAATTTAACTTTGGAAATGGACAAACTGGCCAAGTTAACTGGACAACAACGTTCGGCCATGGCGAGACAACTAGAAGCACAGTTGTCAAATGCAAGGTTTAACGCCTTCCTGGGAAGACAAACAGAAGACACTCGACAAAGATTACAAGTATTCGCCGCCGGAATTTCAGAAATTAGTCCTTCATTTAAAACAGGATTAGAAGATTTGATCGCGAACGCCGGTGTACCTGTAACAGATGCGGCAAGAGATTTAGCAATGTCTATGCCGGGTATTGACAGCATAGTAAAACAATTGATTTCCGGTAGCATTGATATGGGAACTGCAATGACATTGATGCAATCGTCAGCGAAACAATCTCAAGAAATGTTTAGAGGTGTTGCTGAAACAGGACAAGTTTCATTCATTGATAATTTATTTCCAGGCATTAACGCATTGGCAACAAAGGTTTTTGATTTATCAGCAGTGACCGATGAACAGAGAGCTCAAGCCGATGCCACAACAAAATCATTATCACAATTTCAAGATGCTTCGAAAAGATTATCATCATCATTCCAATCAATCGAAACCGGTTTCTTTGCCACAATTGGCGATGTATTAGGACCGGCCGGAACAGGATTGAATATGGGAATGAAATCGCTCGCCACAGGCATAAGTGAGTTGAGTAACGGAACCAAAGCACTTTTATATGTGTCACATCAATTTGGCTCATGGCTCATGGACAAAGCCGCTCAAATTGTAACAACTTCATTGGGAGTTGCCGCTGGTATTAGGTTGGCAGGTCCTATGGGAATTGGCATGGGCACTGTAGGCAGAGTGGCCGGACGTGCAGGCGTTGCCGGGTTGGGAGCGGCCACGGCAATAGGTGGTGCTGGATTGGCAGGATCAGCCGAAACTCCTGGAGGCAAGGCATTGGGCATAGGAACAGCGGCACTGGGTGGTGCTGTAACTGGAGCACAAATTGGTATGCTGTTTGGTCCGGCGGGTGCGGCAATTGGTGGATTGTTGGGAGGATTGGCAGGTGCTGGATTGGGTGCTGTCGCGGCTTCTGGTAACAAAACCGGTGAAGGAAGATTAACTGGAACATTGGGAGAAACTGGTTATAGATTCGAACCAAAAACAACAAAATTAACTGTACACAAGGGAGAAACTGTGTTAAATCCACAGGAAGCAAAACAATATGCCACAGAGACCGATGGTAATAATATAATGAGAGCCGAATTGATGAAGTTTAATACCACTGCACAGGCAACTCTAGAAGTACAAAAAAACGTGGAAAAACAAATAAGTAGACTAGTAAGCATTAATGCAAACACAGAAAAAAATACAGAGAAGTCGAATAAAAAACTTGATCAATTGGGCAGTTCTCTAGTATAATATTGATATGGCTTGGAAAAAATATTTTAAAGACGCAAACCTTTCACCAATAGCAGGTGACAGAAGTCCACAATTCGCAAAAAGAAATTATTCATCTTATCTGCCCGATGTTTACACTGGACATCCTAACAGAATTCAAAGATACTTTCAATACGATCAGATGGATACCGACTCTGAGATCAATGCGGCACTAGATATATTGGCAGAATTTTGTACACAGGACAACACCGAAAACGAAACACCGTTTGATTTAGTTTTCAAAGATGAAATAACACAGTCTGAAATTAAACTTTTAAAAAAAGCACTACAACAATGGGTCAAAACAAATCAATTCAGAAAAAGAATTTTCAAATTATTTAGGAACGTTTTAAAATACGGAGATTGTTTCTTTATCAGAGATCCAGAAACCAACAAATTGTTATATATCGATCCAGCAAAAGTAGACAGGATCATTGTCAACGAGTCGGAAGGCAAACTGCCAGAACAATATATCATCAGAGACATAAATCCAAATTTACAAAAATTATCTGCCACGCAGATCACACCAAATCAATTGTACGGTGGTACCAACCAAGGAGCATTCAATCAGAATTTTACTACTGCCGGACAAGCCGCGGGTAACATGGCATCAGGCACAGGCGGTGCTTCGGGAGGAAGATTCTACAGAACAATGAATCAATATGCCATCAATGCCGAACACGTGGTACACTTGACATTGAGTGATGGAATGGATAATCTATTCCCATTCGGACAATCGGTTCTAGAACAGGTATTCAAAGTTTACAAACAGAAAGAGTTATTGGAAGACGCAATCATCATCTACAGGGTACAGAGAGCACCAGAACGAAGAGTGTTCTACATCGACGTGGGCAATATGCCAACACACTTGGCCATGCAGTTCGTTGAGAGAGTCAAAAACGAAATCAACCAAAGAAGAATTCCATCAACATCGGGTGGTGCTAACTTTATAGATGCCACTTACAACCCAATGAGTATCAACGAAGATTACTTCTTCCCTCAAACAGCGGAAGGTCGAGGATCTAAAGTAGACACATTACCGGGCGGTACTAACCTGGGCGAGATTGACGATTTGAGATTCTTTACAAATAAATTGTATAGAGGATTAAGAATACCAAGTTCATATTTGCCAACCGGAGCGGATGACGGTGCACAACAGTACAATGACGGCAGAGTGGGCACAGCATACATTCAAGAATTGAGATTCAACAAATACTGTGAAAGATTACAAAATTTAATCTCACCGGTGTTGGATGAAGAGTTTAAAATTTGGATCAACAACAAAGGTTATACATTAGACGGTAGCACATTTGAAATCAAATTCAATCCACCACAAAACTTTGCTCAATACAGACAAACCGAGATGGATCAAAGCAGGGTAGGAACATTTACTCAGGTAGCAGAATTACCTTATATGTCAAAAAGATTTGCTCTCAAAAGATATCTAGGATTAACCGAAGAAGAAATGGCGCAAAATGCAACATTGTGGGCAGAAGAAAATAATGTGGCACAGAAAAAACAATCCAAGACAACACAGATGAGAACAGCAGGAGTTTCACAAGCCGACGTTAGTGCGGATCTAGATAATCTAGAAGAACCAACAGCAGAACCAGGCACTGAACAACCAGGACAACAAACAACCACACCGGGAGCACCAACACCACCAGGACAAACTCCGGGTGGAGGAACACAGGTTTAAAATAAATATCGTTATGAAATTGAATGAATTTTTTCAACATACAGAAAATGGCTTCGAGCAACAAAAAAATTATAATGCCGAAGACGATATTTCTATTTTGGACACCGACGATACACGAAAGACTAGATTAACTCTAGGACAAATTAACAAAATGCGACTTGCTTCTGAACAACACGATGCAGAACAGAAGGAAGAAGCAGTTTTCGTTCAAAAAATGTATGGTCAACCACTTGCCGACGATAATATATCTTTGTAATAATATATAAAGTGTGTAACATATGAGCAATACAACAGCATTTGTATTAGGCAACGGCGAATCCCGTAAAGGTATAAAAATTGCTGATTTACAAAAACACGGAAAGGTTTATGCCTGTAATGCCGTTTATAGGACCGAAACTCCAGATTATCTCGTTGCTGTAGATCCCAAAATGATTTTAGAGATTTGCGAAACTGATTATCCCAAAAACAATTCGGTTTGGAGCAACTACAATCATCAGTATGACAAGGTTCCAACAGCAATTAATCATGTACAATGGTTCAAACCCAGCCTAGGATGGTCATCCGGCCCCACAGCATTGAAATTAGCCTGCGATCATGGACACAAACAAATATACATATTAGGGTTTGACTATCAAGGTCACTCGAGGGATCAAAGAAAAACCAGTTTTAAGTTCAACAATGTTTTCAAAGACACCCGTAATTACAAACAAAGCAAGGACGAAGCAACATTTTATGGCAACTGGATGAATCAAACTAAAAAAATTTTCATAGATTATCCAGACATCAAGTTCAACCGTGTGGTGCCGGCAAACTGGTTTCGTCCAAACGACTTAGAATTCAATCCCAATTTCAGTACAGTTGATGTGTTGGACTTCCTGAAAATGTATGATCTGCAGATAAAATTATAAAAATCACAAAAAAGTCTTATTTTGAGACAAATATGGGCCTTTTTGAGCCTATTCTATAGCCGTTTTAGGTTCTTTTATGTAAATACAACACTTATAAGTTAAACGAACGTATACATTTAAAGGAGCACGTGTAATGTCAAATAAATTTGAACAATTATTAGAATTGCTGATTAACGAAGAAAATGAAAAAGCGGAAGCGTTATTTCATGAAATCGTTGTAGAAAAATCTAGAGATATCTACGAAGGATTAGCAGAAACTACTGAAGAAGAAACAGTAGAAGAAAACAAAGAAGAGTCTAAAGAAGAAGCAGTAGAAGAAGCAACTGAAGAATCTAAAGAAGAAGCAGTAGAAGAAGCAACCGAAGAGTCTAAAGAAGAAGCAGTAGAAGAAGGCGAAGAAGTTGAACTTGCTGACGAATCTGAAGAAACTGAAGATGAGTCAATCGAAGAAGTAGGCGGAGATGCAACTGACGAGTTAATCAAAGATGTATCTGCTCCGGAAGCCGAAGAAGAAATGCCAGGTGATGAAGAAATGCCAGGCGATGACGCTGAAGCAGAAGGTGACACTGAAGAAAGAGTTGCAGACTTAGAAGATGCTTTAGACGAATTAAAAGCAGAATTTGAAAAAATGATGTCAGGCGATAAAGGTGAAGAGTCAGAAGAAACTGAAGAAGAGTCAATAGACGCTCCAGTAGAGGCTGAAAAAACTCCTTTTGAATCAAAAGAAGCGGACAAGGAAACTGTAAAAGAATACAAAATTCCAAAATCTGCTGATAACACTGACAAAGCAGATGGCAAAAAATCACCAGTAAATGATGCAGGAACAAAAATGGGACACGGTGCTAAAAATATAGCACAGGGTTCTGCTGAAGAAAAAGGCAGAGCGGCTCCGACTGCAGAAAAAATCATCGGTGATGTTGCAAACACGCCAGGTAAAGAAAAAGCGGCAATGAAAGCGGCACCTAAGGCGGAAACTGCTGACAAGGCTGATAACAAGAAATCACCAGTTGCTTCTAAGTAATTGTTGATTAATTTGGAGAAGATCTGATGTCATCATTATACCTTAGAGAAAATCTAACGTTTGATCAAGCCAGAGTTCAGGTACTTCATGAAGGTAAGGACGGAAAAGACCTTTTCATGAAAGGAATCTGCATACAAGGCGGTATTAAAAATGCCAATCAAAGAGTTTATCCTGTGAATGAAATACAAAAAGCAGTGAAAACACTCAATGATCAAATCACGTCTGGATACTCTGTATTAGGTGAAGTGGATCATCCAGATGATTTAAAAATTAATTTGGACCGTGTGTCTCACATGATTACTGAGATGTGGATGGACGGACCAAATGGATACGGTAAAATGAAAATTTTACCAACACCAATGGGCCAACTTGTCCGAACAATGTTAGAATCGGGTGTGAAATTAGGAGTATCGTCGAGAGGAAGTGGTAACATTTCTGAGTACGGCGGTGGAGAAGTTTCAGACTTTGAGATCATCACTGTGGATGTTGTGGCTCAACCTTCGGCACCAGGTGCTTATCCAACTGCCATATACGAACACCTTATGAACACAAAAGGTGGAAACATGGCAATGGGTTTGGCGGCTGAAGTTAGAAACGACAAAAAAGCACAAAAAGCCCTTACAGAGGCATTAACCAACATAATAAGAGGACTAAAATAATGTTCGACGCAATATCAAAACTAGTTGAATCAGGCGTTATTGGAGAAGATACAAAAAAATCTATCGAAGAAGCGTGGGATTCAAAAATAAAAGAAAACAGAGAACTAGTAACCGCTGAACTGAGAGAAGAATTTGCTAAAAGATACGAGCACGACAAAAATAACATGGTCGAGGCTATTGATACGATGATGACTGAAAAGTTGTCTGAAGAGATCAGCAAATTTGTCGAAGACAGAAAAGCACTAGCTCAAGAAAAGATCACTTACAAAGAATCAGTAGGTGCTCATTCTAAAAAATTAGAAGAGTTTGTATTAAGCAAACTTACTAATGAAGTTAAAGAACTACACGACGACAGAAAATCTGTTGGCGAAAACTTTGCAAAATTAGAGGAGTTCGTTGTAAACGCACTTGCTAAGGAGATCAAAGAATTTGCAGAAGACAAGAAATCTGTAGTTGAAACTAAAGTGAAATTAGTGAAAGAAGCAAAGGCTCAACTAGCCAAGTTAAAAGAATCTTTCATTAAGAAATCTGCTAAGGTTGTAGAAGATGCTGTAACTAAAAAGTTAGGTGAAGAAATTAGCCAACTTAAAGAAGACATCTCATCTGCAAGACAGGTTAACTTTGGTAAACAAATTTTCGAAGCATTTGCTTCAGAGTATCAGGCATCTTACTTAAATGAGAAGTCTGAAACATCAAAACTGTTAAAAGTTGTAGATGAAACTACTTTGAAACTAAAAGATGCTGAGAAATCCATCGAAGAGGCAAAAACGGTGATTGAATCCAAAGAGAGAGAAATTTCTCAAGTTAAGGATTTGATGGAACGTAAGGCAACGATGGCTGAGTTGCTCAAACCTTTGAGCAAAGACAAAGCGGAAGTAATGAGTCAGTTATTGGAATCAACTGAGACTGGCAAATTAAAGGCCGCTTATGACAAGTATCTTCAAGCAGTGATGGAAGACGCTCCTGTGTCAAAAGCAAAGAAAATGCTTTCTGAGGCTTCTGGCGATAAAGCAGGTGCTCCAAGATCAGAGCGAGAAGATGCAGAACTAGGCAGTATTCGTGTATTAGCGGGTCTGTCGAAAATTAACAACTAAACTAAAAAGGAACGAGACAAATGAGTGAATTATTTGAATCAAAATGGAGCGAAACTAAATCAGCTCTAACTGAAGGTTTAGAAGGCAACAAGAAAAAGACTATGGACATCGTGTTAGAAAACACAAAAAGATATTTGTCTGAGTCTGCAACAGCAGGTGCTACATCGGCTGGTAACGTTGCTACTCTAAACAGAGTGATCCTTCCAGTAATCAGACGGGTTATGCCGACTGTTATCGCTAACGAAATCGTTGGTGTACAGCCGATGACTGGTCCGGTTGGACAGATCCACACACTAAGAATCAGATATGCTGACAGTTCTTCTGGAACAACTACAACTACTCCAGGTGAAGAGGCATTATCTCCATTCAAGATTGCGGAAGCATATTCTGGAGACAACAGTTCAACTAAAGCGGCTTCAACAGCGGCGTTAGAAGGATCTGCTGGTAAAAGATTATCTATCCAAATCTTAAAACAAGCGGTTGAGGCTAAATCAAGAAAACTATCTGCAAGATGGACTTTTGAAGCGGCTCAAGACGCTCAGGCACAGCAAGGTATCGATGTAGAAGCAGAAATCATGGCGGCGTTAGCTCAAGAGATCACTGCTGAGATCGACCAAGAAATCATTGGATCATTAAACACTTTGGCAGGTACTGCTTTAGCAACTTATGACCAAGCGGCTGTTTCTGGAACTGCAACTTTCGTTGGTGATGAACACGCGGCTTTGGCTGTTCAAATCAACAGAGTAGCAAACATCATTGCACAAAGAACAAGAAGAGGTGCAGGTAACTGGGCGGTGGTATCACCAACTGCGTTAACTGTTCTTCAATCTGCAACAACTTCAGCGTTCGCAAGATCAACTGAAGGTACGTTCGAAGCACCAACAAACACTAAATTCGTTGGAACTTTAAACGGTGCGATGAGAGTATATGCAAATGCATACGCTGGCGACAGTGCTGATGTATTAGTAGGTTACAAAGGTGCATCTGAGGCAGATGCGGCGGCGTTCTACTGTCCATACATTCCATTAATGTCATCAGGCGTTGTACTTGATCCAGCAACTTTTGAACCAGTAGTAGGTTTCTTAACAAGATATGGCTATGTTGAATTAAACAACACTGCATCATCTCTTGGTAATGCGGCTGACTACCTAGGTAAAATTGCTGTTACTTCAGGCAACTTAAAATTTGCATAATCTTTAAGATTATCTATTTTGAAAAGGGCGGCTTCGGTCGCCCTTTTTTTATGACTTAATTTTCATTTTCTGTGTGTTTAACGGAAAAAAAATACACTCCATACAAACGCAAAACCAAATCTGGTAGTTTTATTCATAATTTTGTGTTCTAAATAATTGCAAGGTTCACCTAGGTGAATCTATAATCAAAGGAGGTCCAACATGGATTATCTAAAGACTATAAAGGATTGGGCAAAAGGAATTGCCGACGTGGGAGTGAGTTTGATCGCGTTGGGAATTGTTTTAGAAATCCTTTTCAACGGTCAAGGTATTCCGTTCTGGCCGAATGTTTCTGTAATAGGAAACGTCCAGGGCGTACTGCAAGGCTTCTCTGATCAAGGATTGATTGGATTGGTGGCAGTTTGGATTTTATATCACATCTATAATAGAAAGTAAACTATAGAAATCATATAACAATCTAGTAATACGAAACCTCATTGTGTGGTGTGACTATACAACTACACCACACAACAAATACAGGAGTGGAAAAATGAAAGAACTGTTAAAAGACAAAAAAACATGGATAGCAATAGCGATCATTGTTGTCATCGCATGGTCGGTTTGGTCTGGACAACCAACACCGGAAGTTACACAATAATCAAAAAACAAGGGCGGTGGAGACATCGCCCTTTTTTATAAGCATATTTTTAAATTTATAAATTCCATAAATACAGTTAGTTCAAACGTGCTTTTACTCAAGTAGAAGACTTATGCGGATGACAACCGCGTAGCCAGGAGAACTGGCATTGGACTCCTATAAGGAGAAAAAAAATGGGAAGACCTATAAGAAAAGACAAGTTTGTAGCAAGTTTTGGTGGAGACACATCTGCTAAAATCGCCGTGACGGCCTACAGAACTTTTGGTGGAGCAAAAGTTGACTCCACAACAGCATACATCGTGAACCAAAGAGGATCTAAAAAATTCAAGATCCACATGGAAGACTCTTCAGAAGCAATCATGCTTTTGAAAGCAGTTGCTCCAGGTACATTGGCCAACGACAATGCTACAGGATACGGTGAATTCTGTGTTCAGATCACATTAGATGACTCAACAGTTGCTTACGTAGAAAAATTCTACAACAACACTGTTCACTATGTGACTTCTGCAGGTGCTACAGGATCTGTACCTTACTCGTTAGGAACTGACATTCAAGGTTCTATCGCGGCTGGTAAAGGTAACATCGATATCGTATCTGAGTAATAACTTAGAACACGTGCTTGTTTGGGGGAGTTACACGCTCCCCCAAATTTCATATAAATAATAGCAAATGGCAAAGACTTTAAAAACATCAGAGAATTACACAATCAAGGCAGGTGCAGGATATAATGCAGGATCCGGCACACACACAATAAGTTTAGATTCTAGATATGTTACAATCACAGGTGACCTCACAGTCGAAGGAACAAGTACCACTCTAGACACAACCACATTAAACATAGAAGATCCTATCATTAGATTGGCCAAGAATAATACCAACACAACAGACGTCGATTCGGGTATATTGATCGAGAGAGGCGTTGATAATAATGCGGCATTCTATTGGAATGAAGGTGATGGTGTGTTCAAAGCAGTGACAACTACCTCTGATGGCACAGGAACATCAATCACAGACACAGGATTAGCGAACATCAGAGTTGCAGAACCATTGAATAGTTCGGATGCGGCAACAAGAAATTATGTGGACAGTCAGTTAGTCGGTGGAGGATTTTCAATAGGATTTAGGGGTGACGATTCTTCTGTGGTAAGTGTATTATCGGGAAATAGTGTATTGATAGCAGGTGATGCCAACATATCAACAGCGGCCACTGAAGAAGACACAGTGAACGTGACTTTACACAACGATCTAACAAATATCACATCTATCACATCGGATTCATCCAATGGTAACTTGACTTTGATTGCCAATGGAACAGGAGAAATTGTAATCAACGATGTACTAACGTTTTCAAATGCGGCATCCACTCCAACAGCAACCACGATCACCAAACTGTACAACAAGACAGCGGCAGGTGGAGGCACAGGATTATACTTTATTAACTCAAACATCAGTTCTGGAACAGAAGGAGAATTGATAAGTAAAAAGAAAGCAACGGCTTTGGCCATTGCGTTAGGATAAAATATGGCGATTACAAATTTTCAAGTTACAGCAAACACTTCAAGTGCCGCTTTCACGGCCGCGGCCGACACTGCTGTGACAGTAATTTATATCACTAACAAAACATCTTCTCAAGGAACAGTAAACATATACGTGGTTCCATCGGGCCAGTCAGTTTCAGAAAATTATAAATTATATAACAACCTCACTATTCATGCCGAGGATACCTATATCATAGATACTGAAAAATTAATTTTAGAATCCGGAGACAGAATTTATATTGAAGCACCAGATTCCGCGGCACAATTCAACGCAACAATCTCAACAATAGGTTTATAATCTCATGGGTAGACATATTAAATATCCTGAACTCGACGGAGCGGCACAATCTATTCAAATTCCAACAGGAACAACGGCCGAACAACCAGTAAATCCAGAAGAAGGAATGATTCGTTACAACACCACTTTGAATATGTTAGAATTTTACAACGGTGTGACATTTGTTCAACTGCAAGGAGGATCGGGCGGAGCGTCTACCATCACACGAGATGCTTTTACAATGGATGGATCTACATTATCATATGGACCGTTGACATTCGAACCCAAAGCAGATCAAAATATTCTTGTTTTCATAGAGGGTGTTTTCCAAAAAGACGACACCTATTCCATATCGGGAACAACAATCACTTTAAGTTCTACATTACCGGGAGACGGTGGAAAAACACTTTCTGTTATACACGGATTTGATACAGTTTAATCAATAGACACAAAAGGTCGCCACGTACCTGGTGAACCTTGTTTGATACATACCCAACCCAATACCGAACCACGTCCCGGCTGACTGTTCCACACAATATCTCCCTGTGCCCATGTGCCGGCATTTGGTATAGAATTTAGATATTGTTGAGTTTGTCCTTGATATCTTATATAGCCTGCAACATCTAAATCTGCTTTTGGTTTTTTAATTTTTATCCCTACCTTGTTATCAGGACTGATGTACAATGTCGGATCTCCACTGGAGCCTATCGCAAAAGGGTCACTATTGACAGTGCCCACATAACCTGTGTCACCCTTTGTATCGATCGACACCTCTATGCCATTACTTGCAACCCCAAAAGGTCCGATGGGTTCAATTACGTTGACGCCAACTTTGTTTTTAAAGATGGTCAATGTGTTGGCAACATTTAATTCATTTAATACACCCAGTTCGGTCAGTTTGGATTTTTTTACAGCATTTCCTAATCTGTCTGCCCACAAAACTTCTGTGCCATTTATCCTGACGCTGTTATCAACTTCAAGATCATTGCACTTGGCTTTATTATACAACAACTGTTTTACTTGTATGGTGCCGTTGACATGAAGATTTTTCTCGACCACCACTTTGTCTTTTTCAACAGTCAACATGGTGTTGGGTGCGGTGTCCTTGATTCCAGTTGATGAAAACTTGGAAATCTTTCCTCCAGATATTTTATCTCCTGATATTTCCCCGTTTTCAAAATTGTTGTTTCGTGACGACAATTTTTCCACCAGTTCATTTAGTTTTTTTTCTGCCCATTTCAATTTTTCAGAAATACTATAATTCTCACTTGCCAATCTAGTGTAATACGATTTTGTGGCTTTTTGAACTTTTTCTTCAACCAACTGTTTTATGCTGTCTTCAATGCTCATATATAGAGTTATTTATAGTAGCATATAACGTAGTGTACATGAATTAAATTAACTATTGATTTAAAAACTATATTTAGAATAAATATACTCGTAGTAGGATAAAAAATGGCAATACAACGAATACCTGGCAATATGTTAGAATCTAACCTCGTTAGAGAAGGGGTAGATTTAGCATTTCAAACCAATTTACTATATTTAGATGTCAACAACAATCGATTAGGTGTTGGCACAGACTCACCGGGATACACGCTTGACGTTAATGGACTAGCAAATTTTAGAAATAATGTTTCCATAAACGGTGATTTAACAGTTGTAGGTACCACGACCACAGTAGATTCACAAAATTTAGTTGTTGAAGATAATCTACTGGTTATAAATTCCAACAATTCCGCGGCAACCGATGCTGGTATAATGATCAACAGAGGTGGAGCAAGTGATCCGGCAGTTCTGTACTGGGATGAATCATTGGATGTTTTCCGAGTGGGAACAACCACATCGGATGGATCTACCAGACAAGATTTAACTGGAGTAACTCTAGCAAAAATACAGGCGGCCGATCCTGTGGGAGATGACGACCTAGTCACCAAAAGATATTTTACCGCAAATGCATCATCGATAGCAGATGGTCAGTCACTGTCTCTGGGAACACCCGGCGATTTCAACGATACTAATTCCAACACAGTAGAAACATCATTCACTGATGGAGCATACACACAGATTGGCTCTGCCGACAGCGTCACTGAAGCGATCGCGGCTCTCAATGAAACAATGGAAAATATTCGTGAAGGCACCTATGTACAAACAGTAGACTTTACAGCAGATGTTACCACAGGATCAGCAGGTCTAGTGGTCACACTCACAATCACTCATGTGGGAGGTGGTGCAGATAGATACAACATTGATTGGGGAGACGGCAACGTGACCACAGCAACAACTGATTCTACACCAAGTCATACCTATTCATCAAACGTGGGATCACCTTTTGATGTGACTGTGAGAGCATATGCCAGCGGTGCTGTGACAAACTCCGCGGGATCGTTTGCCACAAAAACAAGATCAGGATACATTGTTATCTATACCGCGGCTCCGGCAACAAACTTTTTCATATATGCGGCATCGTCCGGTGGTTCAGCAATCACTAAATCAGATAGTGGATCAACTGTGTACCTAGAAAACACAACAACAAATACAACCAGTGCCACAGTCACTTATGAAGTCGATTGGGGAGATGGAAATTCAGAAACTATCGCTTCAGACTCCGCGGCGGGCGGTGTTTCGGGATCAAGACTATCACACACTTATACAAACTCTGCGGCGGATGACGGAAGCACAGTGGCAGGTACAGGAGCAGGTGATACTCGTTACAGAATAAGATTAACTCTATTGACACACTCAACAGCCGATCCGGCCGAGATACCAAAGTCAACAGACAAGAATTTTGATGTTTACTCAACACACACACCAAAAATTGACATAGCCGATTCCACACTGAGAGGTATCAACGAAGAATCCACTAGTGGTTTTCCGGTCACGTTCATCAATGGCACAGACACCGATCCGGGATCACAATCTGTGTTTACTTCGAACATATACTCGTGGGATTTTGGTGAAGGTGCATCAGCAACCAATGTCAATGTTGGTTCTGGTGGTACGGGTGACACAGGACAGACCATCGCTAACACATTTAATTTGAGCTCCGGAGAGCAATCAGCAGGAACAACACAAACTTATGATGTACAATTAAGTTTGGCCACAGGACATTCAACAACACCTTTCCAATCAGCAATCACACAGATCGTTGTGGAACCAGATGTTAGAGCAAACATAGCCGCTACCGCGGTGACTGTTTCAACTGGATCCGGAGACAATCAATACACATTGTACGACACAACAGATCTAGACGGCAATGTGAGATCGTTAACAAGATTTACAAATACATCACAGAATGCTGATGATTATGATTATGATTATTTTGATGACTCAACAGACATAGTTAATATAACAGAGGACGGATCGTCGGCAGGAACCATCGCGGCCACAATAGATAAAGATTTCACAGGAACCGGTGCTGGAGCGTTCACAACAAGATTCCGAGCACACGGCACCCCCGATACCATAGAACAGGACGACGAAGAAACTATAAATTGGACAATGAAATCAACACCGGCGGCTCCGGCGGACCTAACCACAAAATCAATCACGTTGGTTGATTCCGTACAGGGAACTTCACCAAAACTGTGTGCTGGGTTTGATGACAACACATCATCATTCACTTCACAATCGGCGGGTGATTCGTTGAACACAACTACTGCGAGAAGATACACAACCACGACCACAATTGACACATCAGTGGCGAGCAATTTCTACAACGGGGCATCGGGCACACTGTCAGCGGCAATCAATGCTTCAGCAGATGGAAGCAAAGCATTCACAACGGCAGAAGGTGAGACCGGCACATTCACAAGTTTAGTTGTGACATCTAATGTGGACTATGACACTGTGGATAGCACATATCCTCAGAGATTGTTTCTGGTTGCTTCAGCAAAAATCACAAAAAATTTATCAGGTTACACAGTGGGTTCAAATGCTCAGAGATTGGAACACACAGCAACAGGAAATACCAACCTAGTTTATGTGGTTCGAGATGACATCACAGCAACCCCTACAACAACAATCGGTACAGTGGCAGAAGGTACAGCCGGTACGTACGAGTATATTTCTGGAATTCCTTATTATGATTCGGGTTCACCAACTTTAACGGTGACCGGTACCACAGTATCAAACTTCACAGGACAGGCATACGCAGACATTTCCGATCCACACGAAATTGATCCGGGCACTGTGTCCGAGGGTTCTGGTTCCATTATTTCTAATTTAAATTTCACATATGCCAATGTAGATGGATCAAGTACTATGTTGACAGGAGGCATACCGAATGTGGACACAGGAGTATCATCTCCTTACACATTGGGCACATTAACAGCACCATTAACAAGTTCATCAATGTTCTCTGTTTCTACTATCAAAGCAAGATCCGCCAACTGTAACGGCGATGGCGCTTACTCAGAGGACTCAACAATGATACAAGTTTTCACAGCAACACCGGGAGGTCTAAACAAAGATCAGGGTGGTATCCTCGTCAGTGACTCTTTAGGAGCAACACACGACGACGATGCTGTGCGAATAAGCGGATTGGGTTCCGCTTCGGACACACCGTCCTTCTCAAATGCCGACTACTACACAAATAATGCATGGACCGGTGCAGTGACCGTGGCAGGAACCCAAGAAGCGATAGTTCGACCAACAAGTACCAGTACTGGTACAATACAGCACGATACCACAAATTACAGTTCTGGATACCTACCTGCGGGACCTGACAAGTCATCAGACACAGGTGCACAATACTACACGTTTGCTTTCAGACGAGCATCAATGGCCAACTTCAATGTGACACTGACAGGCACTGTTTCGGGTTTCTACATAGCGGCTCCGGGCACAGCGATCGATTCGGCATCAACACTGAATGGTTGGTTGGACGCATCGGTGGCGTATGGTGGTTCGGGAGTTCCGGGAGCGAACACAGGTGCAGGTGGTAACGGATCCAACGGATGTGCATTCACATCTGGAGATAGAATTTTAGATGGTGTGAGTTATTCTTCACAATCATTTACTTTGACATTGGGTGCAGAAAATGGATCAAATGCAACAGGAAATAATATATTAGTAAGAATAAAATTAGAATCAGGAGACAGTGTGACAGCACTGAGCATAAGTTAATGGCAAAGATGCACAAAAATTTTGAGATGAGAACGGCAAGTTATAAAAAAACTTCTCAGTCAAAAAGAAAAAGAAGTGTTAAGTTCGGTTCAATGAACAAGCACAAAAAACGTAATTGGAAAATGTATAACGGACAAGGAAAATAATAAAAATGGCAATAACCGACGCAAAAAAAGTTGATTATCTTTGGAAGAAGATTGGTTACGGTGTAACCAAAACAGATACCAATGCCAACAAAAAAGCACCAAACGAATCTATTGCTTCTCCTTTACTGTTAAGAGGTGATAAAACATGGAATCAGGCGTCATCGATACCGGGAGTTATGCCGGTGTCATCATCGGGAGTTGTCACAGTATATACAACGTCAGCACCAACAGAATGTGTAGTGGACAATACCACAGCAGAAGCCAACAGGACATGGAAAACAAATTTGACTGATTGGATCCCACCGGAATTTGGATCCACATATCAAGTAAAAGTTTACATCCATACATCCGGCGATGCGGGCAATGCCGCGGCATCGGGCACACAGGTGTTCGCCACAGGATCAGGCAACAACGACGAATGGTTCTTTGACTATCAGTCAGGAGTGATACACTTTATTGGATCCAACCTACCCAACGGTGTAGATTTTACAGGAAAATCAGTCTACATTTCCGGCGGTAGGTACACAGGACAGATTGGTTTGCAAAACCTAAGTGTTGGAGGAAGTGCAGATACCGGTAATTTCACATTCACAGGATCAACTATAAATCAAGATACAACCAATGCCGATTTTACTTTAGATACTTCGGGCACAGGTAACTTTGTTTTCAATTCCGAAAGTGCGATAGTTGTTCCCACAGGTACCACTGCCCAAAGACCAACAGCACAAGAAGGTATCATAAGATTCAACAACGAAACCGGAAAGTACGAAGTTTCGGAAGATGGTAGCACATGGACCAACCTTAGAACATCCACAGAAGCCGCAAACATAACCAAAGATGTTTTCACTGGTGATGGTAGCACCACTCAATTCACTATGAGTGTCATACCAACTGATGAAAAAAATGTTATAGTTTATGTTGATGGAGTGATGCAAGAACCAAACACCAATTACACTATATCAGGAACTACTCTATCATTCACAGGTGGAGATTCAGTAATCGAAGCACCCCACAATGATGCAAGGATTGTGATCATGCACGGGTTTGCTGACTAATCTATCACTATTCCGCTGGGTGTATAAACAATATTGTATTTCTTAAAATCTCCTGTGACATAACTAACGACTCCCAACTCGGGCACGATCTCCCAATTGAACTCCGGTTGTCTAATTATGAAGTCATAGGTGTCCTGCCCTGATTCAAGCCAAAGGCTCACACCATGAAGATTATGATTAGAGTCAATCCTGAATTGTTTCTTCACTATCAACTTACACACATTGTTTAATTTTATCCTAAAATTGTTCATCTGTTGTACGAGGTCGGGTCTTTCGGCCATTATTTCTAAATTTCTGTTACGGCACACTTCGGGCCACTTGACCACGAGATGATATTTTAGATGTACTTGTTCTTTATTTTTTTCCGTCATAGGCTATCTCGTCAAACTCTTTGTAATCTATAATAGACATATTTTCATACGAATCAAACAGGAATATCTTATTGGGATTGGGTTTCCTCACATACACTATTTCCGTGTGCGGATTATTGGCCAACACACTGATCAGATTTGCTCTCTCCTCTAGATCCTCTATGTCATAGGCAAAAAGATAAATTTTTTTGTATTCCAGCCAGACAGCCAACAAAAGTGATAACAACTGCTCGGAATACGAACCAACCGAATCCTTTTGTCCCTTTAAGAATGGAAAAGTTGGCAACTCGTCCACACGATCAAAAAACACATATTTTTTGTGCAATGATGCTGTGGTCAGTATTCTTGTGTCATTTAAAATTTTAGTGTTCAATAGGTCCTGAATCCTGCTGTCCATGGTCGTGACTGCGTATTGACACTTTGTTAATTTGTTTGTGGATCCGCTAGAAATAATAGCACTTAACGACGAAATTGACTCGTTTTCATAGTCAAATGCTCTATTTCCTATAACGGATACAATGGTGGAATTCATATTTGTATATTTTACTATTTAACTGGTTAAAAATCAAGATCTTTAATAAATACCTGCGTTATAACACAAAAAAACCAAAGTTTGGAGAAATAAAATGGCAATAGGAAGAATATCAGGACAAATGTTAAAAGCCAACCTTTTAAGGTCTGGCACAGATTTAGCGTTTGAAACTAATCTATTAGTACTTGACGTTACCAACTCATTTGTGGGTGTGGGAACAGCAAGTCCATCAAGAAAATTACACATTAACGACACAGGTGCATTAAGACTACCGTCTGGAACAACAGCGGAGAGAGGCACACCAGCCAACGGTGATATCAGATACAACACGGATACCACTCAATTGGAAGGTTATGCTAACGGCACTTGGCAGAACATGACAGCAGGTGGATCATCACTTGACAACGTTGTGGAAGACACAACACCTCAATTAGGTGGTGATTTGGATGTCAACAGTCAAAGCATTATCTCTGCTTCAGGCAGTAATGCAGACATCAACATCACACCGGATGGAACTGGAGAAGTAAACATTTCAAAAGTAGACATCGATGCTGGAACAATCGACGGTGTAGACATTGGAGCAAGTTCGGCGGCGACTGGTTTAACAGTTAGCGGCGCAACAGTTTCAATCACTGACACTGGTGGTGATGGTACTATGGACGGTGTGATCATCGGTGGTACAACAGCGGCGGCTGGTACATTTACAACAATAGATACATCAGGAAACGTCACAGTTGGCGGTAACTTGACAGTATCAGGAACAACTACTACTGTAGATTCAGAAACATTAGTAATTGAAGATCCGTTCTTGACATTGGCGAAAAACAATTCAGGTGGATCTGCCAACACATTTGACCAAGGTCTATTATTCAACAGGGGATCATTGGACAACGTTTCATTCGTATGGGACGAATCAGCAGACCAATTCGCTGTTGCTGTGACATCAGGAGAAGATGGAACAACAGCAGGTAACGTAACTATCGACAGTTATGCGGCTTTCAAAGCAGGTGTGATCACTGGAACAGATGTAGAAACAGGTTCTATATCAGCGGCAGATGGCACAGAAGCGGCAACGATTGCTGACTCAACAGGTATTATCACAATACCTAGTTCAGTGTTAACAACTACTGACATCAATGGTGGTTCAATCGATGGTGCAACAATTGGTGCGGCTTCGGCTTCATCAGCAGTGTTCACAACAGCAGAAACATCAAGCACATTGAAAGTAAACGCAGACAGCACAAACTTCTCAGTTGGTGCAGGCGATGACTTCACAATTGCACACGATGGCACAAACACAACAATAGGCAACAGCACAGGTGATTTAGTAATTAACGGTGCGGCAAGTTCAGGAGTTGTGTTCAACGAGTTGGGTGCTGACGTTGACTTCAGAGTTGAAGGTGACACAGTATCACACTTGATATATGCTGACGCAGGTAACGACAGAATAGGTCTTGGCACAAGCAATCCTCAATACTTTGTGGATATGAGTCAAAACACAGATGCGATTGCATTACCAGTAGGTACAACTGCTGAAAGACCATCAGCATCAACTGGTGTTTTAAGATTTAACACAAATTTTGGTGCTTATGAAGGTTCTATCGATGGTTCTACTTGGGTTCAATTTGCTGTGGCAGGCGACACGCCAATATTCAGCAAAGCATCAACTACAGGTGATGGGTCAACAACAACATTCACAGGTTTCTTTGCAGAGGCTCCGGCTAACGCAAACAACGTGTTTGTTTACATTGACAACGTATACCAAGAACCAACTGAAAACTACACAGTATCAGGCACAAACATAACATTTACTTCTGCTCCTCACTCAGGCGCAAGAATATTTGCTATCACAGGTGCTGACAATACTGCATTGGCTTCAGGTGGTGTTAAGAGATCTGAAACGGCTACGGTTAACTTTGAATCAACAGCAACTACGATCATGAGCTTCAACGCTGGTGATTACAGATCGGCTGAATTGACTATCCAATTAACTGACGCTGGAAACAGTGAATACAGCATACAGAAAGCACACGTTGTACACAATGGCACAACTGCGTTTATATCAGTATACGGTATCACGAACACTAGTGGTGCAGACATGGCAACATTTACTGCAACACACGATGGTTCGAACACAGTGAATATTCAAGCAACTAGTACTGGTGGCGGCACTGGTGCTAAAGTTCAATATTCATTGATCGGCGTATAATATAATAACTAAACATTAAAAAAATAACCCCCTGCGGTAAATAACACTGTAGGGGGTTTTTTTATTCCTTACATTAATAATAACAACAATCATGCGGGAGATATGGAACCATGACAACAAGAAACTTTAGAGTAAACAATGGTCTTACAGTGGGTGACATCACTATTGATGCATCTGCAAATACCATTACAGGTCTAGCCACTGCGGCACCAAGTGCTGACGGTGATGTGGCCAACAAGAAATATGTGGACGACTCATTAGCGGGTCTATCACAAAACAGTATTTCACAATTAGACAGTTCGGTAGCAGTAACTGACACAGGATCAGACGGCGCTATCACATTAACTGCTGACAATAACTCAGTAGTAGTTGTGAACTCATCAGGTGCGACAGTAACTGGTACATTAACAGCAACAAGCACAGGTAGTTTTGCAACAGGCACAACTGTCGGTAACTTGACACTTGCTAATGGATCAATCACTGATTCATCAGGTGCTATTTCGTTCGATAATGAAAACCTAACAACAACAGGTTCAATTAACGGTGCGGATGGTAACTTTACTGGTGCAGTAGGAGTTGACGGTAACTTTGATGTTGCATCAAACAAATTAACTGTGAACGCAACAAACGGAAACACATCAGTGGCAGGTACATTAGCCGTAACTGGTGCGACTTCATTCGCAGATTCAGTTACTATATCTGGTAACTTGACTGTAGAAGGAACTGAAACAATCATCAATTCACAAAACTTAACAGTGGAAGATGCGATCATTTCAACAAACTCAAATATATCAGCGGCGGCCAACATGCCAAGATTCTCTGGATTACACTTACACAGAGGTACTGGTTCTACAGCAACTGAATTAGATCCTTACTTTGTATGGGATGAAGAGTATGCTGTAACAGGTGGTTCTGGTCTTGGAGGAACATTCACAGCAATGGCTTCTGTACACGACGAGGGTAGTGAGACTCCGAACACGGACTTCACACTGGCTGACATCAGATGTAACATCATTGAAGCGACAGCAACAACGGCTCAATACGCCGACATCGCTGAAAGATTTGAAGCAGATACAGAAATAGAAGCAGGCGCAGTAGTCATGTTGGGTGGTACAGCGGAAATCACAGAAACTAGTCAAGAATTATCAGACAGAGTTTTTGGTGTTATTTCAACTCAACCAGCATACATGATGAACAATGCGGCAGGTAGCAACGCAACTCACCCATTTGTGGCAATGACAGGTAGAACTCCAGTGAGAGTTACAGGTCAAGTCAGCAAAGGTGACAGATTAGTAAGTTCATCTATCAAAGGTACTGCTAGAGCAGTAGTAGAAGGTGAAACAATCAACCCATTCCACGTGATTGGTAGAGCTTTGGAAGACAAGTTCACTAATGAAATTGGTTTGGTAAATTGTGTTGTTAGAACAAACAACTAATAAGTAATACTAATTCCTAAGTAGTTTAAAGGGCGGCCTTTGTGTCGCCCTTTTCATTTATAATAACTAAATACACGTACAGTTTGGCCCACTATGTAATAGGGCTCTCGAAACATATGTTTCGTGATATAAAATTATAAAAGGAGTACCTTGTATGGCCATTGGTCGTATATCGGGGTCGGTACTAAAGTCAAACCTAACCAGGAATGGCGTCGACCTTGCATTTGAAACAAACCTATTATATCTCGACGTCACAAACAGTCGTATAGGTATTGGTACTTCAGAACCCACAACAGCATTACAGGTAGCCGGAACGGTAACGTCAACGGGATTGACCGTTGACACAAACACCTTACACATTGATTCAGCGAACAACAGGGTGGGAATTGGAACCACTTCTCCAGCATACCAAGTAGAAATAGAAAACACCAGTGCAAACGCATTATTGGTGTTAGATAGAACAGACGGTGCTTCTACTTTCATTGAAGGTGGTGCCACTAATTCGGTGATTGGTTCTGTTGGCGCCAATGATGTAAAAATAGCCTACAATAGTGTTCCAGTAGTCACAATTGGATCAGGTGGTGCTATTACAACATCAGGTAATATCA